>JAEEGJ010003239.1_pt1 | contig 64933 bp, 27 predicted proteins | sample 8958761 | NCBI WGS metagenome assembly JAEEGJ01 (sample SAMN16246546, study PRJNA631951) | gut metagenome | biome: gut microbiome; feature: rumen; material: RS-attached | host: Bos | place: Iran: Karaj | collected 2018-10 | reverse complement strand
CCGGTGTACACACCAACGACACCCTCCAAATCACCGACTACGAGGCCAACACCCTGAAGATGCGCACCCCCGAACAAATCTTTCCCGAATACTTCATCATCCGCGTCAACGAGTTCAACCAAGTGGCTACCACACCGCTCGAAGAGTGGATTGAATACCTGAAGAATGGCAAAATCAGCTCCTCCACAAAAACGCCAGGCCTGCAGGAGGCCAGACAGAAATTGCTCTACATGAACATGAGCGACAAGGAGAAGCGCATCTACGAGCACTACATCACCGACCTGATGGTGGAGAACGACGTTCTTGAAACAGCCCAAATAGAAGGACACGCCAAGGGTCTTGTCGAGGGAAGAGCCGAGGGACTCGCCAAGGGTCTTGCCGAAGGGAGAGCCGAAGGGAAAGCCGAAGGAAGAGCCGAGGGAAGAGCCGAGGGAAGAGCCGAAGAAAGACACAAAGTGGCAAGGAATATGAAGCAAATAGGCCTACCTTCCGAAATTATAGCACAATCCACTGGACTATCTATCGACGAGATAACGTCACTTTAAACAAGAACAATCAATCGAAACAAAAGGAGTCCCCGTCGTGTGGCGGGGACTCTTTTTTACACGTTGTTTGCGGACTGTAAACCTAATACTCAACCCATTTCGGATTTCGGATTAGAAATCTGCCACAACAAAAATACGTTAAGATGACTAGGTATACACTGACATTCTAATCAATTCTCGGCTTCGGACTTGAGGTACTTGTCGAACCAGTCGATGAAGTTACGGTGCCAGAGGAGGCTGTTTTGCGGGCGGAGCACCCAGTGGGTCTCGTCGGGGAAGTAGAGGTAGCGTGCGTCGAGGCCGCGGAGCTTGGCGGCATTGTAGGCTGCCATGCCTTGGGAGGCTACGATGCGGAAGTCGAACTCGCTATGGACGACGCAGATGGGGGTGTTCCAACGGTCGACAAAGAGGTGGGGTGAGTTGGCGTAGGAGTGGGCAGTCTTGGCGTTCTTCTCCCAGTAGGGGCCGCCGAGGTCCCAGTTGGTGAACCAGTATTCCTCGGTTTCGAGGCATTGCTGTTCGAAGTTGAACATGCCGTTGTGGGCGAGGAAGGCCTTGAAGCGGTGGTTCTCGTTGTGGCCGGCGAGCCAGTAGATGCTGTAGGCACCGAAGGAGGCGCCACAGGCACCGATGCGCTCGGCATCGACCTGGGGCATGTTTTTGGCGAAGTAGTCGGTGGCGGCCATGTAATCCTTCATGCAGAGTCCGCCGTAGTCGCCGCTGATTTCTTCACACCAGGCGGTGCCGAAGCCGGGGCAGCCGCGACGGTTGGGGGCGATGACGAAGTAGCCGGCGCCGCTCATGACCTCGAAGTTCCAGCGGGTGCTCCAGAACTGGCTGACCATGCTCTGGGGGCCGCCTTCGCAGAAGAGGAGGGCGGGATAGGTCTTGGTGCTGTCGTAGTCGTAGGGGTAGATGAGCCAGACGAGCATCTCCTTACCGTCGGAGGTGGGAATCCAATGCGGCTCGGTCTTACCCATGCGGACGAGGGAGAGGACTTCGGTGTTGATGTTAGTAATCTGACGGCCGGTCTGGTTGGTGTCGGCGAGGGTGTAGTGGAAGATTTCGGATGGGTGCTGCATGCTGACTTCGTTGGCGTAGATGTCGCCCGCACGGAGGGTGAAGCCGTTGATGTCGTGGATGCCTTTGGTGACTTGTCGGATGGCCTTGGAGGCGAGGTCGAAGGCAAAGATTTCGTTGGTGCCACGATACATGACCACGGCAAGAATCTGAGCGTCGTCGTCGCTCCAGGAGATGGAGCTGACGCCGTAGTCGAAGGCCTCGGTGTAGTCGGTCTTGGTGCCAGTGGCGAGGTCGCAGACCATGAGGCGGAGCTTGTCGCTCTCATAGCCGTCGTGCTCCATGCTTTCCCATGCCAGCTTGGTGCCGTCGTGGCTGAAGACGGGGTTCTGGTCGTAGCCCATGATGCCTTCGCTGAGGTTGACGGTCTCGCCGTTGGCGATGGTGTAGAGGTAGATGTCGCTATTGGTGCTGAGTGAGTAGTCTTTGCCCGTCTTCTTGCGGCAGGTGTAGGCGATGCGCTTGCCGTCGGGCGAGAAGTTGAACTGCTCGACACCGCCCCACGGACGCATGGGGCACTCGAAGGCGTTGTCGCCAATGACGTCAATGGCGTTGTCGATGTCGACCTTGCTGTCATTGAGGGCGGCGAGGAAGATGTGGGGGTATTCGTCTACCCAGTTGTCCCAGTGGCGATACATGAGGTCCTCGTTGATGCGGCCGGTGGTCTGGTCGAGGCCGACATAGAGCTTGTTGATGTCGTCGGGACGACGGACGGGGAGGTCGGAGATGTAGAGGATTTGGGAGCCGTCGGGTGAGATTTTGAAGCCTTCGAGGCCACCTTCGACGGTGGCAAGGACCTTCTCAGCCTTGGTGTCGACATTGATGGAGACGATGTCGTTGCCACGGGCAAAGAGGAGCGTGGAGGCATTGAGCCAGACGGGGTTGAACTCGCCCTGCGAGGTGTTGGTGAGGCGCATGGCCTCGGTCTTGCCGTCGGTGGGGATGAGGTAGATTTCGGCGTTGCCCTTGTTCTGTGCCATGTCGTAGAAGGTGGTGGTGTAGGCAATGGTGGAGCCGTCGGGGCTGAGGGCATACTCGCCCATCTTGCCGAGTTTCCACATCAGCTCGGGGGTGAAGCGACCATCCTGCACGGAGACGGTGGGACGGCCAATAACGGATTCTTGTTCTTGTTTCTTCTTGCAGCCTGCCGTGAGGAGCATTGCCGCAGCCAAAATGATAACGATTTTCTTCATATTGTTCAGTGTTCTTTTATTCTAACGGAGATAATAGGCCCAAGTTATTTTTTTGCAAAAGTACAACTTTTTTTAATAACAGCACACAAAAAATTATATCATTCCATTAAAAAGTAGTATTTTTGCAAATTAATATAATGGGTCACGACAACTGAAATGTATTTGGAAACATTTGACAGCCAAAGCATAGCAATATTGCGCCAGCAGGTGAGCGAGGCGCAAAAAATTGTATTGCTGTCGCACATGAACGCCGACGGCGACGCGTGTGGGAGCATTCTTGGCTGTACGCTAATGCTCGACCAGGCGGCGAAAAAAAGCCAATCGGTGGTGCCTGTCCTGCCCAACGGCTGCCCGAGGACCATGGAGTGGCTGCCGGGAAGCGGACGCATCCTGTCGGGAGAGCGGGAGCGGGAACGTTGTGAGACCGTTATTGGCGAGGCCGACTTGATAGTGTGTCTCGACTTCAATGTCGCGTCGCGTATCGACTTCCTGAAGGATGCACTGTTAGATGCAAAGGGGTTCAAGGTGCTGGTGGACCATCACCACAACCCTGCCAGGGAGCAATTTGACATTGTGTTTTCAGACCCCATGATTTCAAGCACTTGCGAGCTGATGCTGTGGCTGGCGGTGGAGACATGGGGACGGGAGTATCTGAATGTGGAGGTGGCGCGCTGTCTCTACACGGGCCTGCGCACCGACACGGGCGGCTTTGCCTTCAGCTGCAGCCAGCCCAGCTGCTTCGATGCCGCCGCGCTGCTGGTATCATACGACATACACCCTGCCGAGATACACAACCAAATCACCAACACGTTTACCTACAACCGCATGATGTTCTACGGCTTTGCCCTGAGCCAGCGACTGGAGATATTCCCGCAACAGCGGGTGGCCCTCTTCCACTTCTCGATTGAAGACCAAGAGCGATACGGCATTACGGGCGAGGATATGGAAGGGCTGGTGAACTACACGCTGATGATGACGGATATAGAGGTGGGCGCACTGCTGAGAGAGGAAACGGGCCGCACCAAGGTGTCGCTACGTGCCAAAGATGACGTGGATGTCAACCTCATGGCGCAGAAATTGGGCGGCGGCGGACACACAAAGGCGGCGGGTGCCACCTGCAATATGTCGCTGACCGACACGCTGGCAGAGGTGAAACGGCTGCTGGGCGTGGAGGGTGTAGAACCATTAAAAAACATACATACCGCATGAAACGCATAGCTCCATATCTGATTGTCCTTTTCCTTGCAGCGGGCTGCGGCGACCGCACGCCCATCGTAGAGGTGGAGGCGGACAACAGCACGCGTTTCAAAGAGAACATGATAAACGCCAACCGCGTTGTCATCCAGTCGGAAGCCACACAGATAGAGGGCTATGTGCAGCGGCGCGGCATGGAGACAAAGGCACTGCCCTGCGGAGCCCTGTACCACGAATACACCCACGGCACCGGCACCGCCATCAATCCCGACGACACGGTGGTGGTCAGCTATAGGCTGGAAGCATTGGACGGCACCCCCTTCTACACCCACCAGACCGACACGCTGACGGTGGGACGGAGGCAGGTGACGGTGGCTTTGGACGACCTGCTGACGGTGCTGCCCTGCGGCAGCCAGGCGTGGCTCATTGCCCCGTCGAACACGGCCTACGGCGTGGTGGGCGACGGCGACAGGGTGCCCTCGCGCACAGTAATTGTATATAATATTGTATCAATTAATAAATTACATTTAAACAAATCATGAAAAAACTCTTAGTAATTGCCACTGTGGCATTGACTTGCGCTGCCTTTATGACAGCTTGCAACTCCAACAAATTCAAGACTGCCGAGAACGGTCTCCTCTATCGCTTTGAGACCGTCAATCCCGACGGCGAGCAGCCCAACGCGGGCGACCTGCTGGTGGGCGAGCTCATCCTCCGTCTTGAGAACGACACCCTTTTCTCCAATGTGGGCAGCCCCGACCGTATCTTCCAGGTGGCCGAGAACTGCATGTTCAAAGGCGACATCCAGGAAGGTCTGTTGATGATGCACACCGGCGACAAGGCCATCTTCAAGATTCCTGCCGACTCGATTGGTAACTTTATGCAGCCCAGCCAAATGCCCCCTTCGTATGAGCAGGGCAAGGGTCAGTTCTTCTACTATGAGGTGGCCCTGATGGACATCGTCACCAAGGACGAACTGGCACAGGAGCAGGCCAACTTCATCGAAGAGATGGAGCAGCGCAAAAACAACGAGGCCGCCACTCTCGCCCAGTACATCACCGACAACAACATCACCGTGAAGCCCACCAAGAGCGGCCTTTACGTCATCGTGAATAAGAAAGGCGACGGTCCCAAGGTTGCCGCCGGTAAGAAGGTAAGCGTGAACTACACCGGCCGTCTGCTCGACGGCACCCTCTTCGACACCAGCCGCGAGGCCGACGCCAAGGAGGCCAACAAGGTGCAGCCCGGCCGCCCCTACGAGCCCCTGAGCTATGTGGTTGGCGAACAGCCCATGATTAAGGGTTGGGACGAAGGCATCATGGGTCAGCCCGCCGGTAGCGACATCACTCTCATCATGCCCTCCGAACTGGCCTACGGTGCCCGTGGTGCCGGCAAGGACATCCTGCCCTACAGCCCCCTCGTGTTCAATCTGACTATCGAATCTGTTGAATAAAACAATCTGTTACGACTGATGAAAAACATTGTCATTTTCGGCGCCCCCGGTGCCGGCAAAGGCACCCAGAGTGATTTCATCGTTGAGAAATACGGGCTTACGCACATCTCCACTGGAGACCTGCTGCGCAAAGAAATCGCCGACCAAACCGACCTTGGCAAACGCATCAAGAGCATCATGGATGCCGGTCAACTGGTCAGCGACGACATTGTCATAGAGATGATCGACAACGCCATCGCCCACGACAGCAAGGGTATCCTCTTCGACGGATTCCCCCGCAACGTGGCACAGGCGGAAGTACTGGACCAACTGCTTGCCAAACATGGCCGCACGCTGACCTGCATGGTGCGGCTCGACGTGCCGCGCGAAGAGCTGATACGCCGCATGTTGGAACGTGCCAAGGTGAGCGGTCGCAGCGACGACAACGAAGAGACCATCAAGAATCGCCTCGTGGAGTATGAGAACAAGACACTGCCTGTCGCCTCGTACTACGCCAAACAGGGCAAAGAGGTAAAAATCAACGGCCTCGGCGACATCAAGCGCATCTCGGACGACATTGTCAACGCCATCGAAGCCTTATAAAAGATTCCATTAACTAGAAAGTTCTAGAGAATCTAGTTAATCTAGATAATCTAGAACTTTCTTTATAAACACTACGACCATGACTTCCAACTTTGTCGACTATGTGAAAATACTTGTCCGCTCAGGCAAAGGCGGCGCAGGCTCGGCCCATCTACTCAGGGTAAAATATAATGCCAAGGCAGGCCCCGACGGGGGCGACGGAGGACGCGGCGGACATGTCATCCTGCGCGGCAACAGCCAACGCTGGACACTACTGCACCTCAAATACACCAAGCACGTCTTTGCCGAAGACGGTGAGCACGGAGGAGAGAACCTGTGCACGGGCCGCACGGGCCGCGACCAGATTCTTGAAGTGCCGCTAGGCTGTATCTGTCGCGACGCGGAGACGGGCGAGATGCTGGGCGAGGTGACAGAAGACGGGCAGGAACTCATTATCGCCAAAGGAGGACGTGGCGGATTGGGCAACGACCATTTCAAGTCGCCCACCAACCGCACCCCGCGCTACGCCCAACCCGGCGAGCCAGCCGTGGAACGCTGGGTGATAATAGAACTCAAAGTGTTGGCCGACGTGGGCCTTGTGGGGTTCCCAAATGCGGGCAAGAGCACGTTGCTCAGTGTTGTATCGGCGGCAAAACCCGCCATCGCCGATTACCCATTCACCACACTGGTGCCTAACCTCGGCATCGTCAAATATCGCGACAACCAATCGTTCTGCATTGCCGACATACCTGGCATCATCGAGGGGGCCAGCGAAGGCAAGGGACTGGGAATCCGATTCCTCAGACATATCGAGCGCAACTCGATACTGCTATTCATGGTCAGCTGCGAACAGCTGGATATCAACCACGAGTATGAAGTGTTGCTAGAAGAGCTACGCCGTTACAATCCAGAACTGCTTGACAAGCAACGTATCCTAGCCGTCACCAAATGCGACATTCTCGACGATACAATGATGCAGCAGCTGCGCACACACCTGCCGCAAGGCATCGAGAGCATATTTATCTCGGCTGTCTCGGGATTGCATATCCAAGAGCTTAAGGACCTTATATTCCAGAAACTACAGACCGAGGTACAACCCGACCCGTTAATAATCGAAGCCGACCTGCCCACCTCAGAATCAGAGTCATCAGAATCATAAAGATACATGAGCCTCGTCCAAACTGACACCGACCTTTTTCTTTGGATCAACCAACATCACTGCACGGCAGCCGACTGGATTCTGTGGGTTGCCAGCCAAGGCTGGTCGTGGGCCGTGGTGTTGGTGCTAACACTCGCGCTGGCCACTCTGCGAAAAGAACCACGGCGGTGGTGGGTAGTGCTGCTGGGCATTGCGCTATGTTTCCTACTAGCCGACCGCACATCGGTGTTTATCAAATACCTAGTGTGCCGTCCTCGCCCCTGCTATGCACTGGAGGGGGTTCGCATGTTTCGCACATCGTGTGGCGGGGAGTATGGGTTCGTATCGTCGCACGCCGCCAACGTCTTTGCACTCTCCATGTTCCTGACTTTGCGCTACCGCAGAAGCCTCCGCCACAGCCACACACGCCACCTCTTCCCCATTCTTATGTTCCTGTGGGCTGCAGTGGTGGGCTACTCCAGGCCGTATCTGGGAAAGCATTATCCCGGCGACGTTATCTGCGGAGCCCTGCTGGGAGTGCTGTTAGGCACGCTAGTTTACTTTGCAGCGCAACTAATTGACAACATATCACATAACGTCTCTACTCAAAAAAAGTTGTCGGAGAATGAAACAAAAAAACAACATTTGCGTTAATTATAGCGTGCTTACTTATTTCAAAGATGTATTTGACGGGGCGTCTCCTTCGTGGGGACGTTCTCGTTTTATCAAATCACACACAACAATCCATATAAATGAATATTCTTGATATTATTTTAGCCATACCCTTATGCTTCTTCATCTACAAAGGCTGGCGACGCGGACTGATCTTCGAGCTGGCCACCTTGGTAGGAATTGTTGTCGGCTGCTGGGCAGCCATCCATTTTTCGTCATGGGTTGCGGAACAGCTCAAACTGGAAGGCGACGGAGCCTTGCTCATTGCCTTTTTCATCACATTCCTCGGCGTGGTGGTAGGGTCATACTTCCTTGGCAAAGCCGTCGAAGGCTTTATCAAGATGGTCAAGGCAAATGCATTGAACAAGATTTTGGGTGCATTGGTAGGCATGGCAAAATGCCTATGCGTGCTCAGCATACTGCTCAACTTCGTACTAATGGTGGACTACAACCATATCATCATCAGCCCAAAGGTGCAACAGGAGAGCAAACTCTACAAACCCACCTACACGTTGGGCAACAAGCTCACCGCCACCCTTAAGACACACCTGCACGAACTGCGTGCCAAACAGGAAAAATGCTAGCCGCCCACTATGCTTATCCTAGCCCCCATGCAAGGACTCACTGAGCTGATGTTCCGCAAATCATACCACAAGTGCTTTCCCGGAGCGTTTGACTATGCCGTCTCACCCTTTCTCTCCCTCACCCACGGCAATTTGGCCGACGCATGGAAGAAGATAGACGACGTGCAACCACTTGACAATCGCGACTCAATACCTGTCATTCCCCAAATCCTTGGCAAAGAGCCTCACGAATTTACCGACCTGGCCAACAGACTCTACGAAGTAGGCTACAGTGAGGTGAATTGGAACATCGGCTGTCCCATGCGACGCGTCACCGCCAAACACCGTGGCAGCGGCATACTCCCCTACCCCAACGAGATACGCGCCATCCTTGAACAGGTGATTCCCCACCTGCGCCCGCGCCTCAGCGTCAAGATGCGCCTAGGACTCAACAGCGCGCAGGAGATATTTGCCATCATCCCCATCCTCAACGACTTTCCCCTTGCCAACATCACCATCCACCCAAGGACAGGACGTCAACAATATGGTGGACAGGTGGACCTAGACACCTTTGAGCAGGTTCTACCGTTGCTTTGCCATCCCGTCATCTACAATGGCGACATCTGCACCCCAGCCGACTATCGCCGCCTGCGGCAACGCTTTCCTCAAATCTCCGACTTTATGATAGGGCGCGGAATCCTCTACGACCCCTTGCTGCCGCTGCGCATCAAAGTCCAGTGCGACGAAGCCGCTAATAACGACTTGACCCAAACGATACACTTCGTCCGCACCCTCCTGGCAGCCATTGACAAAGGTGATGTGCGCGACGTGAGCAAGATGCGGAAAACCAAGGAATACTGGTGTTTGCTACGTCGATGCCTTCCCATCACCGAGCAGCAGGCCTCCACCGTACTCCACGCCCAAGACTACGGCAGCACAATTGACTGCATAGATTCCCTGCTAGAGAATGTCGAAAACGGCTAGTTTCTTCGAAACTCTCACTTTATTTGACATACCCATGCAAGCGAGCTTGCCTGGATTCGGCTTAACGAAACTTCCATCACATTTTTGAAAAAAATATTAAAGAACCACATAATAAAACCAAGAAAAATACGTTTATCAAATTAATGAAAAAAATAACAACCCTACTCATCCTTCTTCTTCCGGTCCTGTTCTCTCTCGTAGGATGCGGCAACCGAGCTAACACTCCTGACATGCCAAACGAGGAGGCACTCAAAATCCTTGACATTCAAATTCACAGACACCCCAAAGACGACAAGCTCTATTTCGACCGAGCCAAAATATACATGGAGATGGGTCGCATCAACGATGCCATCGCCGACCTCACGCGTGCCGTCGCACTCAATGACAAAAAGCCCCAGTACCACATGCTGCTCGGCGATGCCTATCTGGCCAATGGCAGTATCGAACAAAGCTATGCCAGCCTGCAACGCGCCCTTGAGCTTGACCCCGAAAATCAAGAAGCCACTCTCAAACTGGGCGAAATAGCCTACTACAGCCACAACTACGACCGTGCCATGGAGTGCCTCAGCAGCGTCACCGCCAAAGACCCACAGAATCGCACGGCCTTATTCATGAAGGCCTTCATCTATAAAGAGACGGGCGATACCACCAACGCTGTCAACCTATTGCGCAAAGTGTGCGACCTATACCCCAACTACGAACCCGCCTTCGAGGAACTGGGCGTGCTCTACTCCACCCACCACGACCCACTGGCTGTGGAATATCTCAACACCGCCATCCGCATCGAGCCAAACAACACCAACGCGCTCTATGCACTCGCCATGTATTATCAGGAGCTCAACCAGATGGACAAAGCAGAGGAAATCTACAAGCAAATCCTCGACATCAACGCCAACCACAAGGACGCATGGCACAACCGCGGCTATATCGAACTCTTCACATACGGCGACTATCCCGAAGCCATTGAGCATTTCACCCGGGCCATACAATGCGACAGCACATTTGCCGAGGCTTGGGTCAACCGAGGCTGCGCATACGAGCTCACAGGCGACAAGACACACGCACTCGAGGACTTTCACACCGCACTTGACCTCGACCACACCTTCCAACCAGCCATCGACGGCATCAAACGAATCAACAAATAAAAATATAAAGTATATGAGCACATTAAAAGGACGCAACCTCATCTCCATCACCGATTTCTCCAAAGAAGAATACATCGAGGTGCTGGACATAGCCGAGGGCTTTGAACAAAACCCCAAGCAACGTATACTCAGCGACAAGGTCGTCGCCACACTCTTCTTCGAACCCTCCACCCGCACACGCCTCAGCTTCGAGAGCGCAGCCAACCAGCTCGGAGCACGCATCATCGGCTTCAGCGACCCCGGCGGGACCAGCGTGCAGAAAGGCGAGTCGCTCCACGACACTATTGTCATGGTCTCCAGTTATGCTGACCTCATCGTCATGCGCAACCCCAAGGAAGGCTCCTCGCGCTACGCCTCCGAGGTGGCTACCGTGCCCGTCATCAATGCCGGTGACGGTGCCAACCAGCACCCCACCCAGTGCATGCTCGACCTCTATTCCATCCGCAAGACTCAGGGCACCCTCGACAACCTCAATATCGCACTCGTCGGCGACCTCAAATACGGACGCACCGTGCACTCTCTCGTACAGGCCATGTGCAACTTCAACGCCACATTCCACCTTGTGTCGCCCACCGAGCTCAAACTCCCCTCGTCCGTCAAGATGAGCATCAAGGAGGCAGGACTCAAGTACTACCAGTACACCGACATCCGCAGCATCATCCCCATCGCCGACATCATCTACATGACCCGTGTGCAACGCGAACGCTTTCCCGACCCGCTGGAGTACGAGCGCGTAAAAGACAGCTGCATCCTCTCAGCCGACATGCTCGAAGGCTGCAAGCCCAACATGCGCGTGCTGCATCCCCTGCCCCGTGTCAACGAAATCACCACCGACGTCGACAAGACCCCCTATGCCTACTATTTCCGTCAGGCACAGAACGGAGTCTATGTCCGTCAGGCACTCATGGCAGCCATCCTCGGCGCAAAATAATTGAATATTGAAATTCTTGTCGCACAACATATCAACTTATCAACATATCAACATCATCATGGAAACCAAGAAAGAACTCGTAGTGCCCGCCATCGAGAACGGCACCGTCATCGACCATATCCCCACCGAATTGGTTTATCAAGTCATACACATCCTCGGTCTTGAAAAATACAAAGACGAGGTGCTCATCGGCAACTACCTCCAGAGTGGCAAACTCGGTCGCAAAGGCATCATCAAAATCAAAAACAAGCACTTCACCAAGGAAGATGTCAGCAAAGTAGCACTTGTCGCGCCCTTTGTTACCATCATCACCATAGAAGAGTATCAGGTGAAAGAAAAATTCTCCACCGAGATACCCGACCACATCGAGAACTTCGTCAAATGCGCCAACCCCAAGTGCATTACCAACGCCGAGGCAGTGCCCACCAAGTTTGATGTAGTCGACAAGGAAAACCTCAAACTCCGCTGCCACTACTGCGAGAAATTCACCACCAAGGAAACCATACACTTCAACCTCTAATAAATGACGGCTCCCGCCCCCGTCCCCTCTTTAGAGGGGTGGCCGTAAGGCCGGGGTATGTTCCCAGATGGGTGCCACGAAGTGGCGGGATATGTCTTTAAATTTTCAAATTAACATGAAACGTTACTACGTCGCCCTCATCATCGTCACCATCCTCCTTGTGCTGGCAGCATTCTGCACAATGTGGTTTGCCGACGGTTTCTTCCAAACCGTCATGCCTTTCCTGCCGCTCTACTTTGCCGTGGTCACAGGGCTGCAACACTACGTCGTGGTCAAGAGCCTATACAAAGACCCTCGCACCTTTGTCAAGAACTTCCTCGGCCTCACCGTTGGCAGTCTCTTCCTACACCTAGTCATACTCTGCCTGTGGGCCTTCACCCACATCCCCACTGCCCGCAACTTCATCCTTGCCTTCTGCATCTGCTACATCATCTACCTAGCCTTCGAGACCGTAGCACTAGTCCTCCTAGTTCGTCGCAAACGTTCCGAATAAAACACAACGAATATAAACTATAAGAATCCCCGCGTTTAATTTGTGCGGGGATTCTTTATGTAAACGAATGTAAACTAACCTCGTCAGCTGCCCCCTTTTTAGAGGAGTAATCGCAGATTGGGGTATGTTTATTACCTTACCACCACCCGCTGTGCCACACCATCACCCACCTGCACTAGGTAGACTCCATCGGCAACCATACGGAAATGCTGCATCTCTGGAACGCTCAACTCAATAAAGAGCAACCTACCTATAGCATCGAAGATACGCACACGTTGTCCTGCCGCACCTTGCACTGTGATGACATTGTCCTGCACGGTAATTGTGCTCTCTGAAGGTTGCACATCGGCTATGCCAACATCATCCCGATAGAAATATGCATACAGGGTCATGTTATGTGTCATCGTCACATGGCGCGGATTGTCTGTGTTGTCATCATTCCACCTTACAAAATGGTACCCGCTAGACGGAATGGCTACTATCTCCACGACAGTGTTTTCACTATATTGACCTGAGCCGACAACAATACCACCATAGTCCTCCGGCACCGTAGATAGATTAAGATTGTAATAATCGATCGGTTCCATTATTACCACCGTATCATATATGAAGTTGTCCACATATGTGGTATCATGGATATAGTTGTTGATAATCGTTGTATCATGTATAACTGTCGTGTCATGAATATAATTGTCAACAACAATGGTATCGTAATGCCACAGATATGTCGTGTCATGAATATAATTGTCAACAACAATGGTATCGTAATGCCACAGATATGTCGTGTCATGTACTTGGATGTACATGGTATCATAAATGTAATGGTCAACCACCGTCGTATCGTGAATGTAGACATTCTCCACCACAATAGTCGTGTCATGTACTATTTGCACCAATGTGTCATGGACTACCTGCGTGGCGATATATGCCACACTGTCAAGTAAAGTAATCATATTGACACCTTGCTGATTGGCAGCCATTACGTTGTGCAACTGCATAAGTTGTGTGCTGTGGTCGTTCGTGTCTGAGAGATGCAGGTGCAAATCCAATACTGGTCCGCTGTTGCCGTTGAACAAACTATTGGTCATCGACATTGCCAACACGCGCCACGTCGAGTCGTTTAACTGTGCAGAGCTGACCAGATGCCCATTGCTTCGCCCTGTCAGATGAATATCGTTGCTCCCAATTGTCGCATAGCGGTGGGGGTACACAATATCCATTTGTAGTGCGGTGATGTCTGAATAATTATCAAGAGCAATGCTCACCATGGCACTGTCTACACCATTGGCTGGGTTAGTTGTCATGTACAATGCATTGGGTTCGTACCGCCAGCACGTCAGCGACACCTCTTTGAGCGTGTTGCGCGGGTCGTTGGTGTATAGCTGCATAATGGAGGAGCAGTCCCCTGCCGTTGTTCCGCAATAGTTGACATGCAGCGTGGCATTTTGGTTGATTGCAACAGTCATGGGCAGACTCTCACTGATGGAGTACCCGCTTTGTGTAAACGCCACTTGACTCAACGTCATAGGGGCATTACCCGTATTGCGGATAGTAAATGTGGCTCTTGCCGTGTCGGTGACAGGAGTGCTGCCTATATCAAGTTGATTGCCGCAGTTGAGCGTAGGGCTATTAATGTTCACCCGCCCAGTATACACCGCCGACAGGACGTTGTGTCCTGCCGAGTCGGACAGGGAGGTTTCCAACAGCTGTATGTTGCAATAACCATACCCATGCAACCGCACTTGAAAACTCGCCACCACCCCATCGCCACCATGTAACGGATAGTTCTGTAGATTGGTGACAATCATTGTCAGTGTGTCACCCAGCATTCCCGCTGTGGCGGTATGTCCGTGGCTGCGGCTACTGTTGACAGCAAAACTTCCAGGGATGTAAGTCAATGCCGCGGGCATCTTGATGGAGGTCTGCAATGCCACAATGCTGTCCATATTGTTCATGCGCAACTCGATGGTGACAATGCTGTCAGTCTCACCTGTGACGGTGAGCGGACGCAATTCATTGACAGCATACGGGTTTGCCGTGATGGTCAACACACTGTCACCCACCTTCGCATTGCTGTGCAGCACGGCATGCATAGTGATGCTGCCGGCTTGCATGGGAGCATAGGTGATGGTTATATTGCGTGTACCCCCACCTGCAATTGTCACATTAGAAACAGAACAACTCAACGCCGCATTGTCAAAAGTCAGACCATAGAGCGTCAAGGGTTCGTTGCCCAAGTTCCTCACAGTCACATTCCGTGTGTAGGTGCTACGTATAGGGTAATGGCCAAAATCCACACTGGCCGATGTCATCCCAATCTTGGGCGACTGGATGGTAACACTGCCAGCCGTAGTCTGTACCGTAATCGACGAGCCTGTACTGCTTGACAAAACCGGCTGTACAAGTGGCAGGTTGTATGTGGCTGGCTCGTTGCCCAGCACCACACGAAAAGTCAGCAATGCCCCACTGCTACCACTATAGGTGGCCAAACTCAAAGAATATGAATAGATTCGCAGCGTGTCGTTCTGCACCGAAGCTGTAACCTGATGGCTGCTGCCGCGGTTTGTCAGGGTGCAGCTCCCTGTCACATATTGCAGTTGTGTGCCTAACGGAATGAATGTCTGCATGGCACTGATGCTGCTCGTGTTGGTTAGCGACAGTGTCAGGGAAACAGTGTCACCAGGATGCCCTGATGCCGTGCCAAGCGTCAGCGTGTTGACTGCATGGCAGATGCCAACAGCCGCCACAAACAGAAGGAAAAACAAGATACGTTTCATAATTGTCCTCCTCGCTTATTTGATGACCAGTTTGATGACATGTGCCGCCACTTCGCCCACACGGAGGGTTGCCATGTAAACTCCATGAGGCATCCCCTCGGCATTCCATACATAGCTGTAGCGTCCAACGCTGCTGGCTGGCACCACACCAGTGTGCACCAACTTGCCGGTGATGTCGTAGATGGCAATGCTCAGTGGCTTGCCAGATACTGCACTGACCACATCCAACCGTACCTGATGGCTGAACGGGTTGGGGTACGCCTTGGCAATTTGGGCTGGCAATGTACCCAAGTCGGTAATGCCGACTCCGCCACCGTTAAGGGCAACTACATTGTGGCCTTCGAGGTCGCTTAGCACGATGTCGTCTAAATCTTTCTCGCCCAAACGCAGCAGGGCTGTCTTGCCTGCCGTGATACTGTATCCGCTCATACTGTAGGACAACATGACAAGGCTGCTGTCCTCGCCTTCCACATACACGGTCTCAAATCCTTTCATGGCATCCAGCAGTTCTATGTCGCTGCGACGGCAATGGGCTATGCTGAACTGTAACCCGCCCAATGCCACGGGGCTGTCGACATACAGCACACCATCCTCTATGGTGTAAATAGCTGTCTGCTGCTCGTAAGTGTCGGTGCCTTCTTTCTGGCCTGGGTGCAGGATGATATTTATTATACCCACAATGTCCAGCACGTTGATAGTGCCGTCGCCATTCACATCGGCGGCATCGAAGAGGAAGGGCTGCGGGTTCTGCCCCGTCACATAGTTCACCGTGGTTATCACATCCGCCACATCCACCGCAAAGCTGCCGTTGGCATCACCCGGTATGCTGCCATAAGGCACACAGGTGACGGTTTTGGAGGGGCTGTTCTCGTTCAGCGAAGTATTCAGAATCTTGTAGTAATAGTAGTAGCGTTCGCCCGGCACCACGTCGTAGTCGGTGAACACAGTGTCCTGCACCAAGGTGGAATTAATCAGATGGGTGTCCACAGGCATCCAGACGGTGTCGTACACATAGCCCACACCGCTCTCATAACGGCGGTTGGTCAGCACACTATCGTACTGGTAGCGGTAGAGGTTGAAGCCGAGAAAGTCAGCATAGTTCACCTCTTGGTCGTTCCATTCCAAGTCCACCTTGCCAATACCCGGTGTGGCTTGGAATCCGACACTCATGCTGCCACTGCTTGCCACCTGCACCTCGAAACGCTGGTTCTCCACAGGTATATCGAAATGCTCGTCATCCTGCGCACCGCTCACATAGATGCGGTTCACTCCGTCTATGGCATCTCGACCTGTCAGGGTGAGGTGGGCGGTGTAGATGGTGCTGTCCGCACTCCACGAAGCGTTCCTGTTTATGGCGGTCTGTGTATAAGGCGGACGCACACCCATAGCCACAATTGGGGTGATATTGGTATCCATAGCACGGTTGAAATAGACCTTAAACTCATGCGTCCCCACTCCGAGGAATTCCACGCTGTCTGCCTCGTCCTGCGGGTCGAAACCGTTCACCTCCACTTTCCAAACAATGCCATGAGTCAGTGGTGAGGGACGCAACAGCCGCTTGCTAAGGTCAAACCATCCGAAAGAGGTTGTTCCTGGCGTTTCAAAATCGTAAACATCTCTACGAATAATATCCTCTCTTGCTGAACCATAATAATTAGAATCTGGTACCACAATCACAACACTATTGGTTCCACACGCAATATTCAATCCGTCATTACCAAAGATATTATTAAAAGAACATAGATTAGCAGCGTCTTGTGAACCCCAACTACCTATTTCATCACCCCCAATATTACCAATAGCATTACAATAAGTGGCTAATATAGTATGATAAGAATTTGCAAATTGAATTAACACTGTAAGATTTTGTGTAAAATTTGATTTTGTCCATGTGGAGTAACTTGTGGCATTCCCGTAGCCTCCTGTGCGATTTCGAAAAATTGAATTACTTAATATTGCATTATTTCTAATAGCACCACTAATATTCACGTTATTACTAAAAGTACTAACTGGATAAGGATAATCAAAAATACAATAGTCAAAATGTCCACCAGGAGATATAATAGATTTCCACGAGTTTCCCAAATCCGTCTTAGTGAAGGTTATCATGCTGTCGGGCTTGCCAATGGCTTGGATAGTGGCATTGATGGAGCAGCCGTCTTTTATCTTAATCGTGGTGCCGGGCTTGATATAGAGGGTGCAGCCCGAGGGCAGGGCAAGATTCTGCGTGACGATATATTGCACATTGGGATAGAGCGTATCGCTGTGGTTAATCATTCCATGCAGTTTTACTCCGTTTGTCACCTGTAGGGTGAACGGGTGCCGCAGGGTGTCCGTGGCATCGGTGGAATAGGCACAGAGGTTGAGCCGTATCTTGCGCCCGTCCACCACGTTGTCGTCTATCCTCACATCTATCGGGTTCAACGACTTGCTGTGGGCATACGAACTGAGCGGCCACACAAAGTTCACATGGTTTTGTAGGATATGGACGGTGTTGGTGTCTTCAAACTCCTGAAACTCCAGCCACACCACGATGCTGTCGGCAGGTCCCCACACGGTGCGGATGGTGGGGTAGAGATGTATCCGTTCGCCCGCATCGGCATACATGCTGGTGTCGCCATACAGCGAGTCGTTCACCTCCACGGTGACGCACTGCAACACGGCGGGTGCCACAGCGGGGGCATTATAAGCCGTATAGAAGTTGACGGGGTTGAACTCCTGGGAATAGTTGATAAGGTCTCCAAAGAGAACTTCCTTGGTGGCGTAGTTGCGCCGTTGCAGCAGCGAGGCAATGCCGCCCGCCACCAAGGGAGTTGCCATGGAGGTACCATTGTAGATGCGGTACTGCCCGCCTGGCACAGTGCTTATAATGCCCACACCCGGTGCTGACAGCTCGTAGTTGTACAGCTGCTCCTCACTAAACTGAGAGAACGAAGGGCCGTCACAGTCATAATTGGAGAACTCGGCAAGCCCTCCAGAAGCAGTGCCAGTAGCTTGTATCCCAAAAACAAAGGTGAACGCAGCAGGGTAGAGCGGACTCCCAACACCACCACAACGGAAGTCGATAGGTGTGGCGTCGTTTCCGGCGGCAGCTACGATGACAGCCGTCTGATATGCCACGGCAAGAGCCTGTTCCAGTGCTATGGAATAGGCGTAAGAGCCGAGACTCATGCTGATAATGTCGGCACCATTCTGTGTGGCATAGTTGATGCCCTGAATGATGGTGGCAATATCGCCCGTGCCATCGCTCTGCATCACGCAGACAGGCATGATCAGCGCGTCAGGACAGGCACCGGCAATGCCAATACCATTGTTGGTCACCGCGCCAGCAATACCGGCACAATGGGTGCCGTGGCTGTTGAAGTCGTGCATCTCACCCGTCTGGTTCACAAAGTCCCAGCCATGGATGTCGTCGCTGAAACCGTTGTGGTCGTCATCTTGGTTGGTCGCGCCGCTAGCCTCGGTACTATTAGTCCAGATGTTGCCTTGCAGGTCGGCATGGTCTATGTCGACGCCAGTGTCTATGATGGCAATGATGGGTCGCCATGTAGCATTGAGCTTGGGTGCGGAGAGGAGGCTGTTGATGCCGCAGGCAGGGATGCCCCACTGTTGGGAATAGAACGGGTCGTTGGGGTCTGTCTTAGGCTGTGGGTTGGTATCTTTGGGCGATGCCACCCTTGTGGCATCGGCGGGAACCATAGCCCGCATCAAGTCCCCATCCATCTGCCCCAGTGCATAGCAGATGTAGTTGGGCTCGGCATATTCCACCTCGGCAAGGGTTTTCAGTTCCTCCATTAGCTCATACTCATTTTTGGGACTTCCGTCACTAAGCGTGATGAGGTGCAGCTGGCTGAGATCGCGCTCCACCACTTCGCCGCCACCGAAACTGCCGGCACGGCGCGGATTCTTGGGCATTTGGAACGTAGGCAGCAGCTGCTCTATATTCGCCACCTCGTAGCCTTCCAGCACAGCATTGATGCCATCCGACTTGCCCGATAGCTGGAACTGTTTGCTGTTTTGGGGATTCACTTTAATGTCGCTATAGTCCTGAAATTTGACTATGACCTGATGTGGACGTGCGGCATGGCGCATGGATTGGTCTACATGCACAACCCCGTCCTCGTTGTTGGTGGCCGACTGATAGGCATTACGCACCTGTGCAGCCACATTCCATACTGCAAAAACAAGCAGCAGAACGAACATAATGGTTTTCTTCATGGTATTGGGAGTTTTTGTATTATCTTATTGTTTGTGGTATTATCTACACTTTGTCCGTGTCGCGACTCGACTGTGCTGAAAACATTGCTCCACTGTAGGATGTATCGTGAAGGTTTGATATAATCCAACAGGAGCATTCATTTTCCAATATTCCCTGTACTTATATATGAAGTGTCGAAGTTCACCAATAATAGGAATAGAGCGAAAATGCGCTTTCTTAATCAATTGCAAACAATACTTCTCGCTGTCTGCAAGTGCAAATATACAACTTTTTTCTTATTTGTGAGTTTTTTCTTTCCCTTTCCCTCAAAAAAAGAGGATGCCGTTCACCGACATCCTCATTCTTTTGCTCCACGTATCCTATTATCCTTGTGATACGCGCGATACGTGGAGGTTTTATCACTTGTTCACCAGCCGTTTGTGCACAAGGCCTTGGGCGGTCTGCAGCTCCACGATGTAGACACCCGTGTGGGGCAGCTCCAGCTCGATGCCTTCGCCCTTCACAGCCACATCCTGCACCATACGGCCTTCTACCGTATAGAGACGAAGACGCTCCACCGCCACACCGCCGAAGTCCACCATACAACGCCCCTGCGACGGATTGGGTCGGAGTGAAACGGACGACCCGTCCACCTCGGCTATGCCGATAGGATTGTGTTGGGGCATAGTGTCGGTGGTCGCTGAGATAAACACCCACGGAGTCGTAGCCGTATCGCCACACAAGGCTCTGACATAAAAGTCATAGGTAGTGTTCTCTTCGAGGATATTGATCAGGAACGTGCTGTCGGTAACCGTATACGTCGTGCCCCTGCCCTGGACGAAACCGCCAAGGCCATACTCCACCTCCCAGCGGTCGGGAGTGGCGGAATTGTTCCACGCCAGCTCCACGGTAATATAGTCGTGATACACCTCATGCAGGTTCTCCACACGACCACACGGGCCGGGGAACTGCACCAGCTGCAGGCTGTCGACACACAGGCGAGAACCTCTGTAGCGGTCCTTCTCACCGATAGAGGAGATGACCAGCACCACCATCGAGTCCGGCTCCGAATAGGCATAGCCGTCGGGCAGATAGTCTCCAATGGGGAAATAATCCATGTAGAACGGCTCGTAATTGACCGTGTCGTACAGCTGGAACAGATTCTTCGAACCTGCCCCCACAATCATGCGGCGGTGGCTGAGGCTGTCGTAGCGCGTCCCCAGAGCAATGATTGCGCCGTAGTCGCGGTTCAGCGGGTCGGTGCTGCGGTTAAAGTACTTATAATACCCCAGCAGACGCCCAGGCAGAAATCCGCCCAGGGGGAAACCTCCCGATATGTAGTTGTTAAAGTCGGCAGTGTCCAAGATATCCAACATCCACGAAAGGTCGGCGGGGTTGTCCAGAATCTGCTCCATCAGAGGCAGAATCTTGTTCACGTCCACATAGCCGGTCGAAGCAATCGTCGGCAGCACGGTGTGGACCAAGTCGGAATCCAAAAACTGCGACGCCATCGAATAGGCCATCGGCGTGAGCACGTCTTCGAAAGTGAACGACTCCACCATCATGGCCGAACTGCCCTCAGGAGCGTTGACCGTGTCGCGCAACACCTTCGCCAACGGAATCGAAGTGTTAATCGGAATCTGCATACCCATGGCCGACACCGTATCGTCAATGTCATAATGTGGAATCTGCCAACCCTCCGGCAGCGTATAGCCGTCGTTGATGGGAATCGGGAGCATCATCAGCGTCATCGTGTCGCCCGGAAACGAGTTCCACTGCTCAAAACAGCCGAATGGCACCGTCATCGTGTCAGCTATCTGCGCCTTGGCAGACGGGGCAGCCCACACAGCCGCCATCAGCAAAAAAATTACAAGACATTTTTTCTTCATAGTCATTTCACTTAAATGTGTTTCTATCTTATTATTAATTACAAGTTTTCCTTCTTCCGAAAAGGTCTCGAACCACCTTTTCAGAATGCAAAGATACAACTTTTTTTTCTAATTCAAAAAAAAGTTGTATCTTTGCAATCGATTTGACCGAGAGAAATACTCTGTTATCCATTGAAAATCAGGAGAGGTGCCGGAGCGGTCGAACGGGGCGGTCTCGAAAACCGTTGACCCCTTTTGGGGTCCCAGGGTTCGAATCCCTGCCTCTCCGCGAAAAAAATCTCATAAGTTTTTCTCATAACAAACTTATGAGATTTTTTCTTTTCAAAAGGTGGTCTTTTCCTCCTCAAAAGTCATACTCCTCCCCAAAACATGAAAAACCGAATTGTCAATTCAAAGTCACCACTCCCGGCCGTATCACATCGCTGCTTTTGCACCGTGTTCAAAAAACTTGCCCTTCATCGTTCTTATATGCCGTACAATAGTCCTAGACCCGTATTCGGCACGGGTGCATACCTGCTCACGGACTCCGTGCTGATGGTATAAATCACTTGGATTCATCTTTACATCGTTTTTTTTCTTCATTACCAAAACGTTGATGAACCCCTTTTTAGTATTCTACCTAAGCTATTTTATGAAGAGCCACTTGTTTTTTAGATTTTCTACCCTTAGTAACGCCCACATTCCTTTTTATTGTGCAGACAGCGAGACAATTTTCCGTCCGCAACAATCTTTTAACCAAGTCTTAATCGTTTTGTAACATCGGGTTGTTATCTTTGCAGGTGGAATTACTATCCTATTGAAAATGGAAACTGTTTGTTATCTGACTGTTGACGAATGTCTGCCAATGCTAGTGGCGGTGATTTTCAACTCCCAGCTGACATACACAACAAGCGTGCCACCGGTGACTTCAAACTCGTCGCCCAACGCCTCGTTGAGCGTCCCCTCCCACAGCCAGGTAAGCGGGCGGTTCACAATCGGATAGCGCAATCCGCAAACGCTGACGGGCACAGTGGGCGTAAACGAGAATATCGACACCTGCTGCCCCGTACACGACTTAAACACCCTCCGCCCCCTCACAGGCACGAACACCCCATAGTCCGAGACCATGCGGAACTCCACCTGCGGAAACTCAATAGTATAGTATGCCAACAGGCTGATATTGCCCAACGCATGGTCCTCCCTCAAGCCCGTCGCGCCCAGTATGTCCAACCGAATCTCGCTGTCGGCACAGCCCTCGCTGCGGGCCTCGCCAATGGCGTAATGCACCGCCTTCGACAGGTCGTTGCTCTCCTGCTCCGAAACCACCTTGCGTCGGACATCCACGCCCGCCTGCCGCGCCTCGTCGAGCACAGAGGGCGACAGCGAGTCGCCGTCGCCAACCACCTCCACCATCCGTCCACGTCCGTACGACTGCCGGTGCCAACAAAAAAACTTCTCAAATGCCCCGTCGCAACAGACCACGCGGTCCGCCTCCCCCAACAAGTCCAGCACCTGCCGCGACACGGGAAACTGCCCATTGGCTATAACTATGATATACATAAGTTTAAATTTATATATAATGCAAATATGCAAATGCAAATGTACAAATTTATTTTCACACAGCATAAACACAGCCTTTCCCCCACCTAACTCCCACCAATCCTCGCTCCTTTGCCGCTCCATCGTTGCTACATTATCGCTTAGCAGGCGATAATGCAGTGATATTCAATTTATTACACACTTACTAAAATCGGGTGGTAGCATGCGTTCACATTGACGGGGAGAGTGTGGTGCGACAGGGGAGAGTGAGGTGTTTTGGCGGGTGAATGAATTAAATTTTGAACAAATATTTGTGGAAAAAATTGGCATTCTAAAAAAAAACGTTATCTTTGCAGCTAGTTTCTTTTGCTCTTAGGGACGGCAATATGCGTGCAGCGCACAGACATGCAGGCATATAGCGGAATCTAGTAGTTAAAAGAGACGTACCGAAACACGATAACGCGAAAAATAGGATTAAAAACTTTAATAATTTAAATGGTTTGTTATGAAAAAATTCTTACGTTGTCTGGCATTCCTTGCCGCGCTATGCGTGGGATGGAGTGCGAATGCACAGCTTAACGAGTATGTCTACTCGACAGGCATTGATGCAAACAAATGGATTACGTTGACCGACTACACCGACGTTTCAGGGTCGGGGTCGGGCGACAGCTGGGCCTCGACGGTGAGGAGCATCGGCTTCACCTTCCCCTTCGGAGGCGACAGCTACACCCAGTATTCGGTCAACTCTGACGGCAACCTGCGCCTGGGTTCCACCGTCACGGGAACGAACAACTATTCGACCCCGTTCAGTTCGACCACCGCCAGCACCAACAACCCGAAGATTAATTTCTTCGGCTGCGACGGTTTCCTGGTGTCGGGCACCCACTACATTCACTCCCAGACCTTCGGCGACACGCTGTTGGTGGTGGAGTACTGCCTGGGTCCATACAACAGCACCTACCGCAACAACGAGTTCCAGTGGCAGGTGCACCTGTACAGCAACGGCAAGGTGGAGGCTGTGTTTGCCTCTGCCTCGAACCTCAGTTCGTACAACTCACATTATATGGGCATATGCGTGGATGCCACCGACGGCTGGATTATCAACAGTTCGGGCGTGGCTTCGCACTTTACCAACGGCGTTACCTCCACCTCTAGCTGGGGCAGCACCACCTGGCCTACGCCGGGCACATACTTCACGTTTGAGATGCCCGTCATCACATGCCCGCGCCCCAATTGGCTTACAGTCAGCAATATCACGGCCACATCGGCCACTTTCACCTTCTCGCCTGCGGGCACTGAGAGCCTTTGGCTCGGAACCATCACCGACGGCAACACTACCCTCAGCATGCCCCTGACCGACACGGTGCTGACCCTTCCGATGCTCACCCCGAACACGGAATACACTGTCGGCGTGCGCGCCTTCTGCGGCGTGGGCGACACCAGCTCGGCCCGTACCGCCACGTTCCGCACGCCCTGCGTGCCTCTGACCCTCGCCGACCTGCCCTATACCGAAGACTTCGAGGCCTACGGCAGCGGTTCCTCCGCCACCATCAGCCCTTGCTGGACCAAGGGTACCAATGGTTCGACAGCCTACCCCTACCCCTATTCCTCCAATGCCATCACCGGCACGAGAAGCCTCTATTTCTATGGCTACAAGCCTTCGTCGGCAACCGGCACACTCATATACAGCTATGCCGCGCTGCCCGAGCTGGCTCCAAACTTGGATGCTTCGAGCCTGACCCTGCGCTTCAACGCAAAACGATATTCTTCCACCACGGTGTATTACCGCTCGCTGGTACAAGTGGGCGTGATGACCGACCCGACCGACATTACCACTTTCGAACCTGTCGACACAACCAACCTCACCTCGCTGCCCGCCTCGACGGTGGTGTACCGCGAAGTGAACCTCGCCAACTATACCGGCACCGGTAAGTATATTGCTTTCTATGTGCCCTATATCGACACCAGTACCTCTTATAGCTACAACTATATATACGTGGACGACGTGGAGCTGATCAAAACTCCCACCTGTCCCCGTCCCACGGCTGTGGCTGCCAGCAATATTACCACCACCTCGGCCACCATCACAGTCACACCTGCGGGTAGCGAGACCATTTGGCTGGCCACCGTCAGCGACGGCAACACCTCCTTTACCCAAACATTCACCAATGCGGTTTCCAGCCTGACGGGACTTACCCCCAACACGGAATACACCGTCAGCATTCGCGCCTTCTGCACGGTAGGCGACACCAGCGAGGTGACTACGACCACGTTCCATACCGAGTGCACACAGCTGACCACCGCCGACCTGCCCTATACCGAAGACTTCGAGGCCTACGGCAGCGGTTCGTCGTATCCCATCAGCCACTGCTGGACCAAGTGGACGAACAGCACCACCGCCTACCCCTACCCCTCCTCGACGGCTGCCATCAACGGCACGCGGGGCCTGTACTTCTACGGCTACAAGCCCACATCCACCGGCACTTACACCTACAGCTACGCCGCACTGCCCGAGCTGGCAACGACGGTGGATGTGTCGAACCTGACGCTACGCTTCAACGCCAAGCGCTATTCTACCGTCGGGACGTACTACCGCTCGCTAATGCACGTGGGCGTGATGACCGACCCGACCGACATCGCCACTTTCGACACCCTTACGACGGTGAACCTCACCCCGACACCCTCCGGAACGGTGGTGAACGTCGAACTGGAGCTGACCAACTATACGGGCAACGGCAAGTATATCGCCTTCTACGTGCCCTATATCGACACGACAGGTTCATACAGCTACAACTACGTGTATTTGGACGACGTGGAGCTGTTGGTCACCCCCACCTGCCACCGTCCGCATCCTGCCGTGGTTGAGAACATCACCAACAATTCCGCCACTATCCACTGGCAATCCTACAGCCCCACCGACAACAACTTTGTGGTGGCATACGGCAGAGGCACCGACCCCAGCCTGATGACGACCCTCGAGGTGAACGACACCATCGTTACGCTGACCGGATTGAGCGAAGCTGCAACCTACAATGTGTTTGTGAAGACTGTGTGCAATCCTCTAGACATGAGCGAATGGAGCATCATGACCTCGTTTACGACCCACCAGTCGCCCATTGTGGTCAACACCGCCAACCCCTTCTTCGAGAACTTTGAAAACGAACCCGCTTGGATGCTGTCCAACGGTAGCACCAACAAATGGTATATCGGCAACGCCGTCAGCAACGGCGGTGAGAACTCGCTGTATATCTCCAACAACAGCGGCGCGGCCAACTCCTACGGTATCAGCATGGTGCAGTGGTCGTTCGCCCAGAAGGCACTGACACTGGCCGCTGGCGACTATGTGGTCAACTTCGACTGGAAGGCCAATGGCGAGGGCAACTACGACTACCTCCGTGCATTCCTGGTGCCGCAAGATGTGGTGCTTACGGGCGACGTGAGCCCCACGGGCGACAATCCCTACAACTTCCGCAGTGTGACCCCCACGGGCTGGATTTCTCTCGACGGAAGCAGCAAGTTGAACCAGCAGACCACTTGGCAGCACCGCACCGACACCGCCACCATTACTACCGCCGGAAACTACAACCTGGTGTTCCTCTGGACCAACGACGGCAGCGGCGGCACGCAGCCTCCGGCAGCCGTGGACAATGTGAAGGTGCAGTACTTGCCTGCCAATGCCACCACGGTTATTCTTGCCAATGCCGACCCGACGATGGGCTACATCATCCCCGAGCCAGGCACATACTACTTTGCCACTGGCGACACGATGAGTGCCACCGCCATGCAAAACTACGGCTATTTGTTTGACTATTGGGAACTGAATGCCGGCCTTATCCAAGATTCCATCACCACCAATTCTATCACCCAGGTGGTGCCCGCCTATTTGGCTAACATGACAATCAACGCCACCGCCCACTTCAACCCGAGGACATTTACCGTGACCGTGGCTTCGAACAATCCCATTCTCGGCAGCGTCACCGGTTCGGGCAGCTTCAACTATCTCGACACCGCCACCATTACCGCCACACCCAACAGCGGCTTCCGCTTCCTGGGTTGGAACGACGGCGACACCCATACGACCCGTACCATCGTGGTCACGAGCGACTCGGCATTCACCGCCCTATTCGACTACCAGCCTGTCACCGTTACGCTGAGCGTTGCCAACCCCAGCATGGGTACTACCATTCCTGCCCCGGGCACCTACACCTTCAGCGTGGGCGACACGATGCGCGCCACCGCCATCCCCAACCAGTATCACCGCTTTGTGAGCTGGACGCTGAGCGCGATGGGCATGAATGAGGACGTGACCATGAACCCCGTGAGCGAGGTTGTGCCTTTGTTCCTTGCCGGCCTGAGCTTCAATATCACCTGCAACTTTGAGGAATACCACCTGCCCGCCTTCGACTCCATCTACGACTTTGAGAATGCCGCAGCCGACAGCGTGTGGACCCTCGTCAACGGCACCGCTACCAACCAGTGGGTCATCAACTCCGCAGCCAGCAACGGTGGCAGCCGCTCGCTCTATATCTCCAACGACGGCGGCACGACCAATGCCTACACCAACAACTCCACCTCGTTCACCTATGCCGAACTCGGTGGCTGGATGGAGCCCGGCATCTATAACATCTCCTACGACTGGCGCGCCAACGGCGAGAGCAACTACGACTATCTGCGTGTCTTCCTCGCCCCGATCGACTATGTCTTCACCGCCGGTCAGACCCCCATCGGAACCACCTCTTCCAACGGATTCCTCAACACCGTTCCCGAAGGTCTGATACCGCTGGATGGCGCTGTGAAGAAGAACCTCTCTTCGAGCTTCAGCACCTTCACCGCCAATGGCGTGCCCATTGCCACCCGTGGCGAATACAAGATAGTGTTCATGTGGGCTAACGACAACAGCAGCGGATCGCAGCCTCCGGCAGCCATCGACAACATCGTTGTTGAGATGCCCACCTGCCCCGCTCCCACATCGCTGACAGCTTCCAACGTCACCGCCAACGGAGCCACCCTCTCATGGTTTGGTATGCCCGGCATCACCAATTACACTGTAGAGTATGGCTATGACACCACCGCCGCAACCATGATGTCGGTTGCTGGCACTACCGCCACCATCACCGGCCTCATCGACAACACGACCTACTACTACCGTGTTGGCAACCTCTGCGACGGCAGCACTGTCTATAGCCCCTGGGCCACATTCATCACTCCTTGCGCACCCATTGCAGCAGCATTGCTGCCCTACAGCGAGAACTTCGACAGCTACACCACTTCCAACACCGCTGCCACCGGCATCGAGCCCGACTGCTGGACGTTGGCACACCGCGACGTGACAATTTCGAGCAACAGCTATCTGCCCCAGATATACTACAGCAGCTCTTATGCCCATAGCGGCAACTACAGCCTGCGCCTCTATTACCGCTGCATTTACGCGCTGCCCGCCATCGACACCAACATCAGTGCACTGCAAATGAGCTTCTGGGTGAATCAGACCAGCACCAGCTACCGCATGATAGTGGGCGTGATGAGCGACCTGACAGACGAGACAACCTTTGTCCCGGTCGACACCATCATCAACTCGGCTACCAGCTCACCCGAATATCACGAGGTCTCCTTCCACAACTACACGGGCAACGGCCACTATATCGCCTTCCGCAACATCACTACCGCCTCCTACAACTATAGCTACAACTACATCGACGATGTCGTCGTCGACCTCATCCCCACCTGTCCCGCTCCTACGGGCGTCACCGCAGTGCTGACCAACGCCAACACTGCCACCGTCAGCTGGACACCGTTCGATACCACCCAGAACAACTTCGAGGTTGCCTACGGCACTGGCACAAACCCCGATACGATGGCCTTCGTCAGCAGCAATGTTGCCACGACCACTATCACCGGACTCAACCCCGAGACCAACTACAACTTCTACGTCCGCACCATCTGCAATCCTGCAGACTGGAGTCCTTGGAGCATTCCTGGCAGCGTCTACACCGGCTACTGCCAGCCCGCTCCCACCTCGATTGACAGACAGGGTATCACCAATGTCACCTTCGGCACTGGCGACGAGGTTGTCAACAACAGCCAGCGTCCCACCAGCGCGCCCTACTACGGCAACTACTACACGCAGGTGGGTGCCGCAATGGTAGGCGACTCGGCCGAGGTTGCCATCACCTACGCCACCGGCTACACCTATGGCACCATCATCTGGGTCGACTGGAACAAGAACCTCGTCTTCGATGGCAACGAAGTAGTCTATGTGGGTACTGCTCCCAGCAACAATCCCACTACGCTCACGGCCAAGTTCTTCGTGCCCGAAACGCAGGACACTGGTGTCTACCGTATGCGCATAGCGGGTGCCGACAGCTACTACGACAGCTACACTGGTTCCATCGAAGCCGCTGCCAACGCCAACCCCTGCCCCACCAGTAGCTACACCATCGTCCACGACTACAGCCTGCATGTGATGACCCCCGTACCCGAAGTATGCCAAATCATCATCTCTGGTGCTGACAGCTATGGCGACGGCTGGAACGGCGGTTACATCGTCATCGCACAGGACGGCACTGCAATTGACACATTTACCGTAGACGAACAAAGTACCACCGACACTATCAACGTCGACAACAGCTATCCTGTTGTCTTCAGCTGGAATTCTGGCTCCTACGACAGCGAAGTATCGTTCACCATCCAAGACGGTACTGGAGCAACAGCCTACAACTGTTCCGACGGCTCGAGCCTGCCCGACACCGTGTTCTATACCATGAACACTGCCTGCCCCAGCTGCTTTATTCCTACCATGGAAGTCACCAGCCTGAGCACCACCAGTGCCACCATCAGCTGGACCGACGACAACAACGGTGCCACCTACACCGTCTATAGCAACAATGCAGTTGTTGCCACCGGCATCACCGCCAACACCTACACCTTCACCGGTCTTACTGAGAACACCGACTACACCTTCGGAGTTGTGGCCAACTGCTCCGCAACAGATGCTTCCGATATGGCAACCGCCAGTGTGCATACCCCGTGCAGTGCCGTCGCAGTTCCCTTCTATGAGAGCTTCGACACCGCCAGTGCCACCCTCGGCTGCTGGACCGCCTACAGCATGAACACTGCCAACAGTGTCTCGCTGTCGCTGTTCAATGGCGACGGCATCGCCCTGCGCTTCAGCTCCTACAGCTCGGCCAGCGACTACAACCAGTATGCCTTCTCGCCCGTGTTCAACTACACTGGCAACGAGAGCTCACTCAACCTCAACATAGTATATGCCACCTACGGCAGCGGCGACCATCTGTGGTTCGGCTACATCACTCCTACCGACACCGTGTGGACTACCGACTACTACACCACTACTGGTGAGAGCGACGTGCAGACCTACACTGCCAACATCCCCGCTACGGCTACTCAGATTGCATTCCATTACTATGGTAGCTACGCCTACTACGCATGGATTGACAGTGTGAGCGTCACCGTTGGCGCCTCCTGTCTGCCTGTCACCAACCTCACTGTCGACAGTATCGGCACATACTCTGCCAGCATCAGCTGGACTGGCGATGGTAGCTCCTATACCATATACAACGGCAGCACCGTCGTAGCAACCGGTGTCACCACCACCAACTACACCTTCACTGGTCTTACAGCCTCTACCGACTACACCTTTGGTGTCGAGGCCTACTGCCCCTATGGCAGCCCTGCGTCCATCGTGTATGTGAACGCACACACGCTGGCAGAGCCCATCATGTGCGGTGACGACCTCGCCAGCATCTTTGCTAATGCCGACAGTGCCACCAGCACCGTCAACTACTTCCCCGCCTACAGCCTGTATGACTACAGCTACTCAGAGGTTATTATCCCCTCCGAGCGCCTGACTGGCCTTGGCGAAATCAAGGGTATGGAATTCAAGCCCACCAACGTGGCTGCCGGTAGCTCCCACATGACCAACTGCGACATCTACCTGATGCACACTTCTGCCACTTCGCTTTCGGACGGCTTTATCCAAGATACCGACAACTTCCAATTGGTCTTCTCTGGCAACCTCAGCTACGACAACACCAACTGGCAGACCATCACCTTCGACTCCAGCTTCACTTGGAACGGATTCGACAACGTGCTTGTAGCCGTGCACCGCAACGATGGTAGCTGGGCTTCCAGCGGCTCATTCGAATCATTCTCTGCCAACAGCCAGTTGGCTCGTTACGTCTATCGCGACAATACGCCCTACACCATCGGTGAAATCACCGGCGGTACTGCCACCAACAACGTGCCCGTCTACCACCTCATCGGCTGCGAAGGCCAGGCTCCTGCTGGTGTAATCGCCACCATTGCTGTGAACGACACCACTATGGGTACCACCGTTCCTGCTCCTGGCACCTACACCTTCAATGTTGGCGACACCATGGGCGCACTTGCCATTGCCAATACTGGCTACCACTTCGACTACTGGACGGTCGCGGCTCTCGGTCTCACCGACACCATCACCCTCAATCCCATAGCCGATGTAGTACCCGCTTATCTGGCTGGTGTAATCTTCGACATCACCGCGAATTTCGCACCTAACGTGTACACCATCACTGCCACCTCGGCAAACACCACGATGGGTACCGTTACCGGCGGCGGCAGCTATGCCTACGGCACCACCGCCACGCTGACTGCCACTCCCGCCACTGGATACCACTTCGTACAGTGGAACGACGCTGACACCCACGCCACGCGTACCGTCACCGTCACTGGCGATGCCACCTACACTGCCACCTTCGCTCCCAACACCTACACCCTCACCGTCGTTGCCAACAACGCCCTGTTGGGTACCGTAACGGGTGGTGGCACCTACACCTATGGCGCAACAGCCACACTGACTGCCACACCTGCCGCCAACTGCCACTTCGTGCAGTGGAACGACGCTGACACCCACGCCACGCGCACCGTCACCGTCACCGGCGATGCCACCTACACCGCCACCTTCGCCTACAACCCGCTCACCGTCACTCTGGCTGTGAACGACACCGCCATGGGCACCACCAATCCCGCTCCTGGCACCTACACCTACAACGTGGGCGACACCGTGACCGTCAGTGCCATTGCCGCCACCGGCCACAGCTTCCAGACCTGGGTGATACCCGGCGTCACGCTGCCCAACCTCACCGACAACACCATCACTGTCATCATCCCCGCCGAAATGGCCGGCCTTAGTATCAGCGCCACCGCCCAGTTCGCCATCAACAGCTACACCATCAACGTTGTGGCCAACGACAGCACCCGTGGTTCCGTCAGCGGTTCGGGCACCTACACCTACGGTACCGTTGTGACCCTCACGGCCACTCCCGCACAGCACTACTACCTGGTGCAATGGAGCGACGGCGACACCAACCTCACCCGCACCATCACCGTCACCCACGACGCCACCTACACGGCCATCTTCCGTGCACTGCCGCACCACACCGTCACCCTCAACACCACGGGTGGTGGTTCTGTCAGCGGCACTGGTGTCTACTACGAGGACGACATGGTCACCATCACTGCCACTCCCGACGAATACTACGCATTCGTCAACTGGGTTGACAACGACAACAACATCGTCTACACCGAACCCACCGTCACCTTCCCGATGGGCACCACCGACATCATCCTCACCGCTGTGTTCGAACAGGTCGTATTCGAGGCCACCCTCGATGTCACCGTCAACAACATCGAATGGGGTCACGTGCTCATCAACGGCGAGCGTGCCGACCGTTACCACGGCCACACCGGCGACACTGTCGTCCTGCAGGCTGTTGCACACGACGGCTACCACTTCGACCACTGGGACGGCGTACACCCCATCAACGACACCGTACCAGGCGAAACCATCACCATCGTCCTGACCGAACCCGCCACCGACGTGCTCTGCTTCTTCGCCGAGAACATTGGCATCAATGAGGTCGTTGAGGACAACACCGTCATCTACACCAAGCACAACAACATCGTGGTCAGCGGTGCCGAGCAGCAGACCATCCGCGTCTTCGACGTGGTAGGCCGCCTCGTGGCACAGCGCAGCAACGCCGCCATCGAAGAGACCATCCCGATGCCCGCCACGGGTGTCTACCTGGTCAAAGTCGGCGACCGTCCTGCACGCCGCGTCGTTGTTCGCAAGTGATTAACAACCGATGGCAACACATGCCATCCCTACACCAAGAAGGCCGTCCGCCAAAGCGGGCGGTCTTCTTTTTTTTACAAAAACTCTCGCCAATCCATTTTTTTTGTGTAATTTTGCAAATTCAAATCCAAGCCTATTCTATCGATGGACGAGATTATCACCTTCCTCAACAGCTGCGTCTGGAGCTGGCCTCTTGTGGGGCTATGCCTACTCGGCGGACTGTACTTCTCCTTTGGCACCCGCTTTGTGCAGATACGCCACTTTGGCGAAATGGTGCGGCTCCTTTTCGCCAACGACAAGTCGAAAAAAGAGGGCATCAGTTCCTTCCAGGCCTTTGCGCTCGCATTGTCGGGCCGCGTGGGCACGGGCAATATCGTAGGCGTGGCAATGGCAATAGGCTTCGGCGGTCCGGGAGCCATCGTGTGGATGTGGATAATCGCCTTCTTCGGCGCGGGCACAGCCTATGCCGAGGCCTGTCTGGCGCAAATCTACAAACAACGCCACGGCAACGAACTGCGCGGTGGTCCCGCCTACTATATCGAGCGTGGTCTCAACTGCCGATGGCTCGCCGTGCTCTTTGCCGCCGTCACGGTGCTGGCGTGCGCCCTCTGCCTGCCACCCATCCACAGCAACAGCATCTCCATGTCCTTTGCCTCCACATTCCACATCGCCCCGTGGATTGTGGGAGCCTGCGTCGCCGCGCTCATCGCACTGGTGGTGCTGGGCGGCGTGAAGCGCATTTCGGCCGTCGCCGAGATTGTCACCCCCTTCATGGCCATCGCCTACATCATACTCAGCATCGTGGTGCTCATCACCAATGCGCACGCTGTGCCGGCTGCCTTCCGCGACATGCTCACCAGCGCCTTCGGCATCCACGAGGCCCTGGGCGGCATCATGGGCTCGGCGGTGGCATGGGGCGTAAAGCGTGGCATCTACAGCAACGAGGCAGGGCAGGGCACCGCGCCCATCGTGGCCGCCGCCGCCAAAGTCGACCACCCCGTCAAGCAGGGTCTCGTGCAGGGATTCTCGGTCTACGTCGACACCCTGCTCGTCTGCACCGCTACGGCCGTCATGCTGCTCGCCACTAAGTGCTACAACGTCATCGACCCTGCCACCGGAGGCTATCTCGTCCAGTCGCAAGTGGCCGATTTGGGGCAGCCCAGCGTAGAATACACCATTGCCGCCCTAGGCACCCTGCTAGGCCGCGACGCCGGCGGCATCGTCATCAGCATCACCCTGTTCTTCTTCGCCTTCACCACCGTCATGGCCTACTACTATTATGCCGAAACCAACCTAGTCTACCTCTTCGGCAAAGCCCGCGAACACCGCATCGAGCTGCAGGGCAAATACTTCGACATCTCCAACCCCATCGAAGCCAAGCAGCGCGACCGCCTCATCTTCGACAGCCAGAACGACGAGCGGCGCATCATCACCATCCTGCGCATCCTCTTCATCGGCTCCGTCTTCTTTGGCAGCCTCAAGGAGGCGGGCGTGATATGGAGCCTAGGCGACATGGGCGTGGGCTTGATGGCATGGATCAACATCATTGCCATCCTGCTGCTCTCGCCCAAGGCCTTCCGCATCCTACGCGACTACGAACGTCAGAAAAAGGCCGGCAGCCAGAACCCCAAATTCACACCCAAAGACCTCAACATCAAAAACGCCGACTTCTGGGAAAGTGATAATAGTTGAGAGTTTAGAGCTGGCTGCCGCCTCTAACCCCTAACCCCCAAACAAAAACTCTCCATTCCCAATTTTTTTCGTATCTTTGCAAAATAATTTCAAGGTCAGAAATACTAAACAATAAAAAACCAATAACATCCACAGCAATGAAAAAGATAGTTTTAACGCTGGCACTGATGATGGCGACACTGACGGTCGCCGCCGAGAACATCCTTTATTTCACCTACAACCAAGCCGCACGCACCGTCGCCTGCCTCAACAACCAGGACGAGCTGATGATCTACTGCGGCTATGAAGACGAGCTGCCCACCTACGTGCTCATCAACGAGGTGTGGGCGGAGCAAATCAGCTCGTCGTTCTACGAAATATGGCTCTTCGGCTACGACGCCTACACGGGCGACGAAATCTACATGCCCATCGACCTCGAGTGCATCTACCTGATGCAGAATCGCAACATCTACAGCGCGGCTCAATACCTGCGCTTCAAGTACACCCACAGCCGTCCCACCTTCGTGTGGACCATGCCGCCCTACAATCCCTTCGTGCGCGCCCCGCGTCCCCTAACGTTCTACTACACCTACCACTACGACATCCACCGTCCGGGCTGGCACTACACCAAATACCCGCACATGCACTACCACCCCTACTACTGCCGCCATCCGCACCACCCCGCACCCATTCCGCCCAAGCCGTTCACACCTGGCCAGAACCGTCCCGGCTATCAGGCCGACCCCAATGGCGGATACCACTACACTGGCGAGCCTCTGATGGGCAAGATTACCACCACGCGGTCGCAGATGCCCGTGCAGAACGACCCCACCAACCGTAGCGGAAACCGCATCACCAGCAACCGTGGCGAGAACACCATCACCACCACCGACCGCGCCACCGGCAGCCGCAACGTCACCCCGGCCCCCAGCCGCACCGGCGAAGTGTCGAACCGTGGCGACAACACCAGCAGCCGCAGCGGCGTGAGCACCGACAACAGTCGCGGCACCAACACCAGCAGCCGCAGCGGCGCAAGCACCGACAACAATCGCGGCACCAACACCAGCAGCCGCAGCACCACTACCAAGGAGAGTGGCAGCACCTCCTCGCGCGGCGTGAGCACCGACAACAGCCGTACCTCCAGCCGCAATTCCACCACCAAGGAAAGCGGCAACAATAGCTCCAACCGCTCCGGCAGCTCCACCTCAACACGCGGAAGTTCCTCAAGCCGCAGCGGCAGTGCCACCACCACATCCACCAGCTCCAGCAGCCGCGGAACCAGCTCCGGCAGCAGCAACCGCGATGGCAGCACCACCAACGGCCGTAGCAACAACAGCAGAACAAGAAACTAAGTGATTCGTGATTAGTGAATTGTGACGTGTAAATTATGATGAGTGATTCGTGAATGGTGATTCGTGATTCGACAAATGTATTGTCTATCCACAAATCACTCATCACTTATCACTCATCACGATTCACCATTCACTAATCACTAATCACCACATTTGTCAATTCACCAATCACCATTCACCACATTTGTCAATTCACCATTCACGATTCACCATTCACTAACCACCACAAAACCATGGCAATCAAAGAAAGCGAACTGGTACTCGCCCCCGATGGGAGCCTATACCATATCCACCTCACCGGAGAAACCCTGGCCGACAACGTGCTGCTAGTGGGCGACCCCGACCGTGTGAACATGTTCAAAGACATCTTCGACACCATCGAGCACGAATCCTCCAACCGTGAGCTCCACGCCCTCACCGGCCGCTACCACGGCACCCGCTTCACCGCCCTCTCCACCGGCATGGGCTGCGACAATATCGACATCGTCGCCACCGAACTCGACGCCGCCGCCAACTTCGACCTCGCCACCCGCACTCCCCTCGCCACCCACCGCTCCCTCAACCTCGTGCGCATCGGCACCTGCGGGTCGCTACGTGCCGACGTCGACTGCGGCAACCTCGTCGCCTCGCAATACGCCATCGGCATGGACGGACTGATGAACTACTACCGTCACCCCGACCAAGGCTTTATGCCCGACATGCAGCAGGCCTTTGCTGACCACATGCGGCTCCACCCGAACCTCGCCGCCCCCTACTGCGTGTGCGGCAGCCAGCACCTGCTCGACCTTGTGGCCCCCGACATGGTCCACGGCATCACCGTCACCGCTGGCGGTTTCTACGGCCCCCAAGGGCGACACATACGCCTCGCACCCAGCATTGACCAACTCAACGAGCGGCTTGCCCAATTCAGCTGGAACGGCGTGCGCGTCACCAACTTCGAGATGGAAACATCCGCCATCTACGGCTTCGCCAACGCCCTCGGTCACCAGCCCCTCACCGTCTGCCTCATCGTCGCCAACCGACCCCTCGGCACCTTCCTCAACCATTACCACACACCCATGCGCCAAGCCATCGGCACCATCGTCGAGAGACTAGCTTAAGAAGTGATGAGAGAATCCCAACCATGAAAAAGATAATACTCCTGGCAATAATCTCCACCCTGGGCGGCATAGTATGCGCGCAAACCCAGGCCGACTATATCCCCGAGCAACTGGGACGCGACTCCCACCACATCATCCAAGGACTCGGAGCCTTCGTGGGCAACGAGCGTGCCGAAAGCCAAGCCTTCGACATCACCTACATGCCTGCCGGCAACGACGTCGACGGCATCATGATCATCAACACTGCCGACTACCGTCTCACCTTCAAGCTCGACAAACAATACGACCTCTGCTACGAGCTCATCATCGACATCCGCTCCCAGGAATTCCTCAACCAATTCTACAACCTCTTCTCCACCTACCGCACCGAGAACATCGACGACCACCGCATCATGAGCTTCGGCAACGAAAAACTCCGCGTCACCGAAAACCCCTCCACCACCTCCCGCTACCGCAGCTTCAAAATCACCGTAGATAGTGATGTGTGAATTGTGATGTGTGAATTGTGAATTGACATTACCATTCACCATTCACCACATTTGTCAATTCACCATTCACGATTCACCATTCACTAATAGTCAAAACGTAACGAAACTGCGTCTCGAAGAGACGCGACAATGAAGGCAAATTAATAGCCCCCCCATGAACATCCTATGTGCCACCGACAACCACTTCGCCCCCTTTTGCGGCATAATGCTCACATCGCTCTTCGAGAACAACCGCAGGGAAGCCGTCTCTGACGACATTAATGTATACGTCCTTGTCGACAACACATTCTCCCCCATACAGAAACACAAATACCAAAAACTCTGCTCCCGATACGGCATGCGGCTCCATATCATAGTAGTAGACAACCGAATCCTCCCCCCGTTACCCCTCAACGACATCCACCACCCCATCACCCTCCCCACCTACTACCGCTTGCTTGCCGGCAAGCTACTGCCAACAACCGTCCACAAAACAATCTACCTCGACTGCGACATCATCGTAGCCCAAAACCTCCGCCCCCTATGGGACATCAGCCTCGACGGCAAGCCCCTCGCCTGCGTGAGAGACTGCCTGCTCAATTTCGACCAACCCCACTGCGCCCGTCTGGGATACAACCCCAACGAGGGATACTTCAATGCCGGCATGTTAGTAATAAACCTCGACTACTGGCGGCAAAACGACATCGAAACCCGTCTGGCCGACTACGCCCAAAAACACTACGACAAACTCCACTACATGGACCAAGACCTCCTCAACGGAGCACTGCATGGCCAAGTCCTATGGCTCCCCGAACGCTACAACTTCCAACCGCCGTTCCTACTCAACGACTACTGGAACCAATACCCTACCGACTACCACAACACCCTCGTCCAAGAATACCGCCAAGCCGCAATAATCCATTACATCGGCATATCCAAACCCTGGCACTTCAGCTATCGCGGCAGCCCCTTCCACACCCTTTGGGACCACTACCGAAAAATCTCCCCATGGCGGCACTGCCGCCACTACAAACCCCTCCGCCAATATCTTAGGCAGACGGCCAAGAGACTCATACACCCCGACCGTGTACGCCGCAAACTCGAACAAACCTGGCACAACATACCCCCCCTACCCCCTGCCAAATGATCGCCTTCATCGACACCGAGGTAACAACAGACAGCCGGCGGGCAACCGACTTTGGTGTTCTGCGCGAAGACGGTGCCACCTTGCACACCCACTCCGAACACGATTTCTACGACTTCATACAAGACTGCGACACCCTCTGCGGTCATAACATCATCAGCCACGACCTAAAATACCTCACCGACACTCAACTAGGCCAGCGGCACATCATCATCGACACCCTCTACCTTTCGCCCCTGCTCTTCCCCCGCAAGCCCTACCACCATCTGGTAAAGGACGACAAGTTGCAAGTCGACCAGTTGAACAACCCCGTCAACGATGCCGCCAAAGCCCGCGACCTATTCCACGACGAAGTGTCGGCGTGGCTCCGTCTCAGTCCCGCACGTCAGGCCATCTACTACAGCCTGCTGTCCGGCACACCCCAATTTGGAGGATTCTTCCAACACCTGTCGCGCCATCATAGGCCGATGCCGACCACCAATCTGACACAAATGCTGTTCGCAGGTGGCGGCATCCTGCCCGAATACGAGAACAAGATGTGCCACCATGCCAACATCATGGCCGTGGCGGCCAAATACCCCGTCGAGCTTGCCTACTGCCTCGCCATCATCGGAGCCGACGACCTCTCCTCGCTCACCCCGCCCTGGGTCACGCGCAACTTCCCCAAAGTGGCAAACATCATGAACTACCTCTGCAATACGCCTTGCGTGTCGCGACCGAATGGGAGCAACACACAAGGCGTGTGCCCCTACTGCCAACGTCGGCTCGACGCCCACCAAGGGCTGAAAGACTTCTTCGGCTTCGACCAATTCCGCACCTTCGACGGCGTGCCCATGCAGCAGCAAGCCGTCGAGACGGCCATCCGTGGCGAGTCGCTACTCACCATCTTCCCCACCGGCGGAGGCAAATCGCTCACCTTCCAGCTGCCTGCATTGATGGCAGGGCGCAACATCCACGGGCTCACCGTCGTCATCTCGCCCCTGCAGTCGCTTATGAAGGACCAAGTCGACAACCTCGCCGAGCGCGGCATCACCGACGCCGTCGCCATCAACGGACTCCTCGACCCCATCGAGCGCGCCGCAGCCATTGCCCAAGTGGCCGATGGCACCGCCAATCTGCTCTACATTGCCCCCGAAATGCTGCGCTCCAAGACCATCGAGCGGCTGCTCCTTGGGCGCAACGTGGTCCGCTTTGTCATCGACGAAGCCCACTGCTTCTCGGCATGGGGACACGACTTCCGCGTCGACTATCTCTATATCGGCGACTTCATCCACCGTCTACAAGAGCAGAAACAACAACGGCAGACCATCGCCATTTCATGCTTTACTGCCACTGCCAAGCAGAAGGTCATCAGTGACATCTGCGACTATTTCCACCGAAAACTAGGCCTCACCCTCAAAGTCTTTGCCGCCAAAGCCGAACGCAAAAACCTTCACTACAGCGTCATCCATTCCGAAACCAACGACGACAAATACCAGCAGCTGCGTAACCTTATTCTCGGCCATCGCTGCCCCACTATCATCTATGTGTCGCGCACTCGGCGCACGCGCGAGATAGCCGAACACCTCACTGCCGACGGCATTCGTGCCCTTCCTTTCAACGGCAAGATGGAGGCCACCGAGAAGGTTCACAACCAAAATGCATTCATGACGGGCGAGGTGCAGGTAATCGTTGCCACCTCCGCCTTCGGCATGGGGGTAGACAAGAAAGACGTGGGGCTGGTCGTTCACTTCGACATCAGCGACTCGCTTGAAAACTATCTTCAAGAAGCCGGTCGTGCCGGTCGCGACCCCGAAATGCAGGCCGAATGCTATGTACTCTATTCCGACAGCGACCTCGACAAGCATTTCATCCTACTCAACCAGTCCAAACTCAGCATCAGCGAAATACAGCAAGTATGGCGCGCGGTCCGCGACCTCACAGCCAAATACGAAAAGGTAAGCTGCTCACCGCTAGAGATAGCACGGCAGGCTGGTTGGAACGAAGAGGTATATGATGTCGAAACTCGCGTCAAGGCTGCCATCGCTACTTTGGAGGAAGCAGGCTATCTACAGCGTGGCAACAATGTCCCCCACATCTTCGCCACTGGAATCACCGTCAGAAGCATGGACGAGGCACGGCATCGACTGACCCTATCACCCTTGTTTGACGACACTTCGCGAGAAGAGGCCGCCCGCATCATCCGCTCACTCATCAGCAAACGAGCCACCAGCAACAGCGATGAGTCCGAAAGCCGCATCGACTATCTGGCCGACACCCTAGGCATGAGCAAAGAAACCGTCATCCGCAATGTCAACCTCATGCGCCAAGAGGGTATCCTTGCCGACACTCGCGACATGATAGCCTGGCTTGGCAAGGACTCCTCACTACGCAAACTTGATGCAGCCCTGCACCTCGAACAGTTCATACTCTCACACCTCAGCGAAGATACCTGCCAACTCAACTACAAGCAACTGAACCAAGAAGCCCAGTCGGCAGGATACAAATCATGCACCACACGACAACTGCGCACCCTCCTCTACTTCCTCACTCTCAAAGGCTATATCCGCAAAGAAGAGCACACCGCCACGGGCAACGTGTCGCTCCATCTAATGGCACCACCCGACACCATCGCTGCCCGTCACCAACAGCGCGCCCTCATCTGCCGTTTCATCCTTTCGCAACTCTCCGCCATCAATAAGAAAGATGAGCCCGTCACTTTCTCACTAGTCCACCTGCTGCAACAATACACCCAAAGCAGCCACGAACTGCAGTTTGGCGACACAACCAAAGCCACCGTCACCGACTTCGAGGAGGCATTGCTCTATCTTACCAAAACCAAGCTGCTCAAGATTGAGGGAGGATTCCTAGTCTGTTACAACACTATACAGCTACACCGCCTGGCCGAGCGCCGCACCCGCTACGGCAAAGAGCAATACCGCCTGCTTGACGAATTCTACAAACAGCGCATCCAACAAATACACATCGTTGGTGAATACGCCAACCTCATGGTGCGTGACTACAATGCCGCACTCCAATACGTCAACGACTACTTCACTCTCGACTATCGCAAATTCATCAACAAATACTTCAAGGAAAATCGTTCAGAAGAAATTCGGCATAACATCACCCCCGCCAAATACAAGAAACTCTTTGGCGAGCTATCTGAGCAACAACTCAAGATTGTTAACGACCGACTGTCGCGCTACATTGTTGTCGCCGCGGGACCAGGCAGCGGCAAGACACGCCTGCTGGTTCACAAACTAGCATCCCTCTTGCTGCTTGAAGACGTGAAACACGAGCAACTGCTGATGCTTACCTTCTCCCGTTCTGCCGCCACTGAGTTCAAGAAACGCCTTATCGGACTGGTGGGCAATGCCGCACACTTTGTCGACATCAAGACCTTCCACTCCTTCAGTTTCGACCTCCTCGGGCAGTTGGCCGACCAAGAAGAGTTTGACAACATCGTACTACGCGCCGCCGAGATGATTGAAAGTGGCGAGATGGAAGAATCCAAGATAGCCAAGGCTGTGCTAGTCATTGACGAGGCACAAGACATGAGCGCTGACGAATACCGACTTCTCCAAGCCCTCATGCTCCGGAACGAAGAGATGCGTGTTATCGCCGTAGGCGACGACGACCAAAACATCTATCACTTCCGAGGCTCCGACTCCGCACACCTCCGCGCCCTAGTCGACCAACATGGTGCCACCCTCTACGAAATGACCGACAACTATCGCAGCGACAGCTCTATCATCCGACTCTCAAACCAATTTGTCACCCTACTCCCCAATCGCATGAAGCAGACACCTATCCAGTCTGTCGCTACTGCCGAAGGCAATGTTGCCCTACACCGCTACTCCCCCACATCCATCATTCCACAAGCCATCGCCACCATACATCCGCAAGGCACCACCGCCGTTCTCACCCTCACTAACGAACAGGCGCTCCTCGTTGCCCATCAGCTTCGCTGTCGTGGGCTCCATCCAAGGCTCATCCAGAACATGAGCGAATTCTCGTTCGCCAGACTCCTTATCGTTCGCCACTTCCTTCAAGGCATTAATGCCGACACTGGCAGCACCATACCTCATACCCTTTGGAACCAAGCCAAACAGCACACCCTCGATACCTTCCGTGATAGCAGCTGTGCCGACATACTGCAACGTTTTTGTGCTGACTTCGAGGCCACTCACCGCACCCTCTATCGCAGCGACCTCACCGAATATCTGACCGAATCCAACATCGAAGACTTCATATCCACCGACGACACTACCATCCTCGTCTCCACTATCCACAAAGCAAAAGGTCGCGAATTCGACACCGTCCACCTACTCCTTGCTGACCTTGGCGATATCGATCCCGACCGTCTCCGCACACTCTACGTCGGCATCACCCGCGCAAAGCACAGCCTCATCATCCACACTGACAGTACCCTCTTTGACCCATTTGCCACACCCATCGTCCACCCCTACATGGCTGGCTACACCCCACGCATCTCTATCCCACTTACACATAAGGATGTTTTTCTCAGCTACTTCAAAGACAAGCAAGACCTCATCCTACCCATTCGCGACGGTTCACCCCTACGCTACTCCAACGGTTATTTCGTCACTCCGAAAGGAGCCTACGTCGCCACCCTTTCCAATGCCATGCGCGACCGCATCGCCCAATTTCAAGCAAAAGGATACCACGTCACCGATGCCGAAGCCACCTTCATCGTTGTATGGCATCCACAAGACGACCCACAAGAATACGCCATCATCCTACCCACCGTCATTCTCGACGGAACCACATGAACACCAAACAACACTGCATCATACTAATCTGCCATAAACCCTAAGGACCGATTTGGGTTAAATGTGCCGTTTGCACGTTATCCTATTAACCCCGCATCGCGTTAAATTCACATCTGGTGGGCTCTAAAAATAGGATTAAACGAAATCCCCTACGGGGAATAATATTGTTAATCAATGCGTTTCTATTGAACGAAAAGCCCTGACGGGCTATTTTAGAGGTTGCCATCTCAATATTGTAGCGTACCTTTGGCACGCTTCATTATCCTATATCCACCCATACACTTGATGGGAGTTGTTCCCGTGAGGTCGCGACCCCATCAGTGTGGGGTTAATAGGATAGCGTACTTTCAGTACGCAATCCCCAAATTGCGTTAAACCCAAATCGGTCATTAGGCCGACTTTTATATTCTTTCTCGATTTTTTTAGGTCTGTTTATGCCATATCGGCATTTCTTTCGGCATCTTGTCCACATCGCTGTTTCGCCGTAGCCCGCTACGCCTTCGCCAGCGATGCGGACAATCTGCTCGAAACAAATGCTAATCTGGCATAAACCCTAATGACCGATTTGGGTTAAATTCACATCTGGCAGGCTCTAAAAATAGGATTAAACGAAATCCCCTACGGGGAATGAATATTGTTAATCAATGCGTTTCTATTGAACGAAAAGCCCTGACGGGCTATTTTAGAGGTTGCCATCTCAATATTGTTGTTCGTGTAGTTCGCATTTGTCAAAAATAAATATTGGATGGTTGGGGATGAATACTATTTGAAAAAAAAGCGACATTTTCCGTCAAAAAAAGTTATTATTTAGGAAAATTTTGTATATTTGCACCGCATAAACCAAAAAGAAACTAACAGCTCATTGTTCACAATGGACTGGTTAGAAGTGCATTAATTAGTGAATAAATGATATTGAATTATTGACAAAAATATAAAAACATGAAGAAACTACTATTCTTTCTTTCATGCATCGCAGTAATGGCTATTGCAAATAGCGTGGGGGCGCAATGCGCCGGAAACACGCCACAATGCCAGATACTGGTTGAGATGCACGACAGCTTCGGCGACGGTTGGAACGAAGGCCAACTGTATGTCTACCAAGGCACCACATTGAGGGGCACGGTAACTCTCAATAGTGGTTCGAACGGCGAGAGTACGGTACCGGTCTGTTCCGACTCGGTAACGTTTATCTGGTCGTCGGGCTACTACGATGGGGAAGTCTCCTTTGCGGTGACCGACGAAAACGGCGACACGCTGCTGTATGTGCCGGATGCTTCCGACTACTCCACGGGCGACACGATGGGTGTGGTGATGAACCAGTGCGTCACCTGTCCGCGTCCGAGCGGCCTGCATCTGGTGTCGCGAACCCACAACATGCTGTCGCTGGCATGGAACACCAGCGGAAACAGCACCTCGTGGCAGGTGGAGTATGGCGCAGCGGGCTTTACGCCTGGCAGCGGCACTACGCTCACCGTGACCACACCGGCGGTGACGCTGACGGGTCTGGATTCGGCACATTGGTATGATGTGTATGTGACCGCCACATGCACCAGCGAGACCAGCCCCTCCCGCATGGGGCATTTCGCCACCCTCTGTGGCGAGAGCACCTGCAACGTGACGTTCATGTTGCGCGACTACAACCACGACGGTTGGAACGGCAACGGCATATATGTCTACCAACGGGGCTCGTTGATGGACTTTGTGACGATGACCGACGGCTATTACGACTCGGTGGCTCTGCCGCTGTGCCACGACAGCCTGACACTGGTGTGGCATCAAGTGGGCGAGGACAATGAGAGCCAGTTTATGATATACGACCTCAGCCACCACCTCTTGGCGGAAGGCGAGGGATGGGACCTCTACGACGGCGACACGCTCGCCTCAGTGATGAACAACTGCAACGCCTGCCCTTATCCCGCATGGGCAGATGTAACCAATATCGACACCTCGCACGCCACCGTCACGTGGTCGCTGACTGGTGCGAACAACTATATATTGAAACTTTATTATAATTGGGATTCCTTATTAACTACGGTGACAACCACCGATACCTTCTACACCTTCACCTCCCTCATGCACAACAGCGACTACAGGGTGGAGGTGGCATCGCTGTGCGGCACCGACACCAGCGGCTGGAACGAAGTATGGTTCAGCACCAATGCCGTGTGGATGCCCATCATCTATGTCTCATCCACAGGCAGCGGCGAGTATACGGGACGCAGCTGGAGCAACGCCATGGCTTCGTTAAACGATGCCTGCAATCTGGCCTCCACGCTCTACTGGCAATATGGCACGGCTCCCGAGGTGTGGGTGGCACAGGGCGAATACTCATCCACCATCTACCTTTATCCCGGCATGCACGTCTATGGCGGCCTGGTGGGCAACGAGCCTGCGACCTACGATATGTCGCTGCGCGACCTGGCGGCCCATCCCACGGTGATTGCCCCGCAATACAACAACGGCATCTATCAGTATAATGAAGCAACGGACAGCACGGCCTGCTGGGCCGACGGCTTCACCTTTACAGGCATGGTCTACACCGTGGCCAACCTGAGACAATACGGTGCCTTGCGAAACTGCATCATCACCAACAACGCAGTATCGTCCAGCTATATGCTGTCTATCGACTGCTCCAGTGCTCCCGACAATTCGTGGGTGTCGTTGGAGAACTGCTCGATAGTGGACAACTCCAACACCTCGTCGTATGGCTCGGAGATGATACGCATGACCAACGCCCGTGCCGAGAACTGCCTTATCGCCCGCAACACGGTGCGCTACAATGTGGTGACGCTGCGCGACAGCAGTGTGCTGAGCCATTGCGACGTGGTTGGCAACGCCTCCAACTACAGCGGCTATGCGGCAGTGAGCGGTAGCTCGTACAGCACAGGCTACACCAGCCGTCTGGAGAACAGCATTGTATGGGGCAACACCTATTCTTATAATAACACCCACCTCAGCTCTCAGGTCAGCGGACTGCTGACAGGCTATCATTCGGCTGTGGAAGGCGGCATCACCGGCACCGGCAACATCAACCTCGATGCCCAGAATATCGGCTCGGTGGCAAACGCCAACTACCCCAGGTTTGTGGCTCCTCCCACCAACTTGCAGCTCAACGGCGGCTCGGCCTGTATCGATGCCGCAGTGGGCACCCCTGCAACGACTAAAGACATCGAGGGCAATCCCCGCGTCTATGGCTCGGCAGCTGACATCGGATGCTATGAGTACCAGGGCGTCGACATCTGCGGCTCGGTAGTCTATGCCCAGGTCAACGAGGTGACGAGCTTTTCGGCCCGCGTGGTCTGGGACGCCTCCTATCCCTCCTACAATCTATATTATAAAGAACAATCAGCTTCCACATGGGATTCGATGACGGTGAATGCCTCCACCAACTCCTATATGGACAGCGCGATGGGCATGATGCTGTGCAGTGTGCGACTCACGGGCCTGACTGGTCTGACTAACTACGACGTGCGTCTCCGCAGCGTCTGCACCGGCAGCGTGAGCGACGACTACAATCTGACTTTCATGACCGGATGCCCCGACGTGGTAGGTTATGTGCTTGTGGGAGACAGCACGGCTGGCATCAACAACGAGGGCAACTACTTCCCCACTCAGACCTACTACAACTACTCGGCCACACAGCAGATATACTTGGCCTCAGAACTAGGCGGTGCCACCACTATCACCCAACTTGATTTCTTCTACACCTATTCCAGTTCCACCAACCGTCGGCTGAAGGTCTACCTCGGACACACCTCCATGAGCGCCTTCGGCAGCGTCGCCGATGTGATACCCATGAGCCAGCTGACCCTGGTGTACGACGACTACTACACCTTCAGCAACTCGCCACGCATGAACAGCATCGTGCTGACCACCCCGTTCACCTATAACGGTACGGACAACCTGGTGGTGGCAGTGATTGACTCGACAGGCTCCTGGCAGTACAGCGCCAATAAGTTCCTCACCTTCTCGGCGCCTAACCGTTCCCTCTATTACTATCGGGACGGCAGCCCGGTGAATTTCGGCAACGTCACCTTCAATATGGGTTCGTACTGCAATGTGCTGCACATGCCGGGCGAGTGCGACTTGAACGCCTGTGCCACCCCCGTGTTCGACGTGGTGGCCGGGGTGACCGATGCCACAATCGACTGGGCGGCCAGCGGCACGGCTGAGATGCAGTACCGTCTCGCAGGTGCCACTGACTATACGGCCGTGACCCTCGGCAGCGGCACCACCATGCTGACCGGACTCTCCCCCGTCACCAACTACGAAGTGCGGATGCGCAACATCTGCGGCGCAGGCGACACCAGTCGCTGGACCACCCGCACCTTCAGAACCCTTCCCCCCAACGTGAGCCGCCTCTATGTCAAGCCGACGGCCTGTGGCAACGGCGACGGCACCAGCTGGGCCAATGCTATGGACAACATCGATGAGGCCCTACAGATGGCCGACCTCTGCTACTCCTCCTACGGCACCCTGTGCGACATCTGGGTGGCGGAAGGCACCTACCATGGCGACACCACCCGTACCTACGCCTTCGGCCTAGTGCCGGGCGTGCGTGTGTATGGCGGCTTTGTGGGCAACGAGCCTGAGACCTACAATTTGAGCCAGCGCAACCTCGCCACCCACCGCACCGTCCTCGACGGTCGTGGCCAACGGCAGGTGGCGAACCTCAACACAAGCACCCTGCGTCAGCGCAACGCCGTGCTCAACGGTGTGACCATTGAGAACGGCTCCCACAGCAGCTATGGTGGCGGCGTGTACGCCTACCGTCTGGACTTGGAACACTGCATTGTGCGCAACAACGTCACCACAGGCTACTATGGCGGCGGTGCCTATATACAATATGGTAATATTACCAACTGCCTCTTCTGCGGCAACAGCTGCTCTGCCTATGGCGGCGGACTGTATGCCTACTACACCAACATCGACCATTGCGACATCGTGAACAACTCGGCCACCTATCCGGCAGGACTGTACTGTGGCGGTGGCAGCAGCTCCTACACACTCAGCAACACCATCGTCTGGGGCAATCGCCGTACCAATGGTGGCGAAGACTACGTCAACACCTCCTCTCTAACCGTCACCCATTGTGCGGCCGACTCATATCTGGGCACCGACAGCACCGTGCTCCTGCTCGCACATGCCAACATGGGCGACGACGACAGCCTGCATGTGCGCTTCGCCAGCCCCGACGACCACGACTACCGCCTGATGGAGGGCTCGGCCTGTATCGACATGGGCTCAGCCACTTCCGCCAGCAGCTACGACCTGAACGGCACCGTCCGTCCCTACGGCACCGCTCCCGACATGGGCTGCTACGAGTACCACGGCGAGCGTTTCTGCATACGTCCCACGCAGGTGACAGTGAGTGAAGTGACCGCCTTCTCGGCCATGGTCAGCTGGACGGGCGACCGCGACACGGTGGTGCTGGAATATGCCCTTGCGGCCGACTCGCAGTGGACTGCTATCACCGTGGTGGGCCATGAGCAGACGCTTATGCCTTTGGCTTTCGACGCGTCCTACCTCCTACGACTCAAGAGCGTCTGCGGAAGTGAGTATAGCATCTACACCGACATCCTGTCGTTCCATACCGCCTGCGGCGCGGGTGGGCACGGTGTTATGCTTGGCGACCCAGACAACTATCTCACCACCAATGGCGGCAATCTTCCTTTGAACATCTATTACAATTATAGCTACACCCAATCGTTGGTGGATGCCTCCGAGATAGGTGGTGCGACGACTATCGACACGCTCTATTGGCAGTATTATTACAGTTCGCCTTGTACCCGTTCGATACAGATATACCTCGGCGAAACTACCAAGACGGAGTTTGCCTCAAACAGCGACATGGTGCCCGGAAACACCCTGACAGAGGTGTTTGCAGGTTCGGTAACATTCAACAACGACAACACTTGGCTCGCCATCCCGCTACAGACACCATTCAGCTACAGCGGTGCACAGAATCTGGTCATTGCCGTTGTCGACAATACGGGCAGCTGGACTTCTCCGAGCAACCGTTTTGCCACACATGCAACAGACGGTTACAAGTCCTTATATATCGCTTCTGATGGCACCCATTACACCGTTGGAGGCAATTACTCGTTTTCAATGGCGACCTACCGACCCAATATGCGTATCCCCTCTACTTGTGAGGCAACCACCTGTCCACAACCTAGCGTAATGGCGGTGAACATAACACCCTCTTCTGCCACCTACCGCACGCTCTCTATGGGCCCACTGCAAATGCAGTACCGCAGGATGGACAGCGACAATTATATCGAAATAATACCAGCCGACACGGTGACCATCACCGGCCTGTTGCAGAACACGCAGTACGAGCTGCGTGCAAGGACTATCTGCACGACGGGAGACACTTCCGCATGGCGTACTGTCCGGTTCACCACCCAGCTACAGGAGACCGACCGCCTATATGTGAAGGTTGGCGGTGCTGGAGCAGGAAATGGCACCTCATGGGAGAATGCCACAGCCGATTTCAACTGGGCATTAAACACTGCCGCCGCCATTCATCAAGCATTCAATATCCGCCCGCAAGTGTGGGTAGCCGAAGGCACCTACTACGGCGACGTCACTGCCGCCAACGCCTTCACCATGCTACCGGGTGTGGACGTCTACGGCGGATTCTATGGCAACGAGCCTGCCACCTTCGACCTCGCGGCACGCGACATCCAGTCGCATCCCACCATCCTCGACGGTCAGGACGCACGCCGTGTGCTCTACCAAACCTCCAGCCTGTCGGGCGACAGCATCATCTGGGACGGCTTCCACATCACCCGCGGACGCCTGACCAACGAGTCGGGCGCCGGCGCGTACCTCCGTCAGGGCGGCATCCTTGCCAACAGCACCATCACCCAGTGTCGGACCGGCAACAGCGGTGGCGGTGTGTTCAACTACTATGGTAAGCTGCGCAACTGTCTCGTCACGGCCGACAGCGCCGAATATGGCGGCGGAGTGTACAACTACGGAACCGTGCAAAACTGTGCTATTACGGCCAACCAAGCCTACTACTATGGCGGCCTCTACAGCGAGGGCAACACATACAATACACTCATTGCCAACAACACCGCAAGCTATCACGGCGGTATATGCCACTCGGGTACCGTCTTGGCCAACTGCCATGTGGTAGCCAACCGCACCCTCAACTCCACGACGCTCAATTACATCTCATACGGAAACATCTACAACACCATCTTCTGGGGCAACCGCTATGCCAACGACACCACGCCGCGGCAGCAGGCATACGTCAACGCCACCTGCACCCGTTGCGCCTTCGAGGCGATGTATCCCACCGGAGGAACCACGACAGAATGCATCATCCTCAGTTCACAAAACGTGGGCGACCTCACCAGTCCCAAGTTCGTGCAGCCCGCCGCAGGTGCCGGCATCGACTATGCCGCCACCGCCGACTGGACGCTGCAGGAAGGCTCTATACTCATCGACCGCGGCCACATGGACAGCACCCTCCTCCTGCCCGCCACTGACCTGGCTGGCAACAGCCGTGTGCAGAACGGCAGGGTCGACATCGGATGCTACGAATCCTCCAGCCTCGGCCTGATACTGCCCGAATACACGAGCGGCATCATCTACGTCACTTCCACAGGCGCAGGCCTGCAGGACGGCACCTCATGGGCCAATGCCATGAGCGACATCAACACCGCCATACTCTACTCGTCACTCTGCGGCCATCCGCAGGTATGGGTGGCAGAAGGCACCTACTACGGCGACGTCACTGCCGACAACGCCTTCACCATGATGGGCGGAGCGCACGTCTACGGAGGCTTCCAAGGCACCGAGCCCGCCACCTTCGACCTCGCGGCACGCGAAATCCAGGCGCACCCCACCATCCTCGACGGTCAGGGCGTGCGTCGTGTGCTATACCAGCCCGCCGCACTCACCAACGACAGCTCCCTCTGGGACGGCTTCACCCTCACTGGCGGACAGGCGGGTTCCGACTATGGCGGCGGCGCCTATCTGCGCCAAGGCGGCATCCTGGCCAACAGCACCGTGACCCAATGCCGAGCCTACTATGCCGGCGGTGTCTACAACCAGTACGGCACGCTGCGAGGCTGCACCATCACAGCCGACAGCGCCTCATACTATGGCGGTATATACAACAACGGCACCATCCACCGCTGCCGCATCACAGCCAACCAAGCCTACTACTATGGTGGACTGTACAGCAACAACGGAACCCTATCAAACTGCCTGATAGCCAACAATACCGCATACAACTACAGCGGCATATACATCAGCAACTGCACCCTATACAACTGTCACATAGTCGCCAACAACAGCACCGGCTCCGCATCTCTCAACTACTGCGGATCGTACTGCAACATCTACAACACCCTCTTCTGGGGCAACCGTAGCGAATACAACCCCACCTCGCTAGAGCAGGCAGTCTCGTCAGGCAGCTCCAACTTTTTCAACTGCGCCTTCGAATCCGAGCTGCCTGCCTACCAGCACAGCAGCGAATGCTTCATCCTCAGCACCGCCAACACAGGAACCATCACCAGTCCCATGTTCACCCAGCCCGCAATCGGAACAGGCCACGAATATGCCACCACTGCCGACTGGACGCTGCAGGAAGGCTCCATACTCATCGACCGCGGCTCGAACGACAGCACTCTATACACCAGTCCAACCTACGGCACCGCCACCGACCTTGTAGGCAACCCCCGCCTACAGAATGGCCGTAGCGACATCGGCTGCTACGAGTCGCCCTACAGCGGCATCACCCTGCCCACCTATCCCGACAGCATAGTCTACGTCACCGCCACCGGTGCGGGCCTGCGCGACGGCACCTCATGGAGCAACGCCATGAGCGACATCAACGTCGCCCTCATCTATGCCACCCTTGGCGGATGCTCGCGCATCTGGGTGGCGGAAGGCACCTACACGGGCGACACCGCCTCATCGGGAGCATTCTCACTACGCGAAGGCGTGAACATGTATGGCGGCTTCGTGGGCAACGAGCCCCCGACCTACGACCTCGCCCTTCGCGACCTGGCTGCACACCCCACCATCCTCGACGGACAGCACGCCAACCGTGTGCTGAACCAATCGGGCAGCTACTCCACCCCCACCGTCGTTGACGGCTTCATCATCCAGAACGGACTGGTGACAAACCAGTCAGGAGCGGGCGTAATGCTCCGCCAAGGCGGACGGCTGCGCAACTGCACCATTCAGAACAACATCATGCTGGTCAACAACACCTATAGCTACTACGGCATCGGTGTCAACGCGACCGGAACATCAGTCTCTGACACCGTCCTAGACCATTGCGTGATACGCAACAACGGTTATCAAAACCTGATTCCGAGCAACTACACTGCATACGTGTACGGCGGTGGTTTATATCTAAGCGATGCCACCATCACCAACTGCGAAGTGTACGGCAACAACAGCTACTACTACGGCGGCATCTATGCCAGTTCCTGCCATATCTACAACACCGCGGTAAGCCACAACCAGGCGTACAATTATGCTGGTGTGTATATATACTATTCCAGCATGTACAACTGCGTGGTAGCCAACAACACCGCCTCAAACTACCAAGGTGGCGTATACGGCAACTACTCCTCGTCCATTTACAACTCCATCATCTGGGGCAACAAGGTGAACTACCTTGCCAGCAATATGGACGGCACACTCAATATCTACAACGTGGCGATAGAGGGCGGCTATAGTAGTGGTACCAACATCTTAGAACTTGCCCCCACCAATGACGGCACCAACGGGACGGACAACTACGTCCGATTCCTCGACCCCGGACAACGCAACTACCGCCTGCATCCGGCATCGCACTGCGTGGACTATGGTGACAGCACCTATAACCACCTTGCCACCGATGCCGACGGCAACCCGCGTATTCTTGGCAATAACATTGACATAGGAGCCTACGAAAGCGAAGCCAGCACCACCTGCCCGTCGCCACTGAACCTACGCAGTCTGGCGATTACCGGCACAAGTGCCACCTTCGCCTGGTCGCCACAAGGCTCGGAGAGCCAGTGGTTATTCACCATCCAAAGTGCCGATGGCACACTGGACAGCAACATCACGCTAGGCGACACCACCGTGACGGTAAGCGGGCTGAGCCTGAATAGGAGCTACACCTGCTTTGTGCGGGCCAACTGTGGAAACGAATACAGCATTCGCTCGCCAAGACTGACCATCATCACCTTGTGCGACTCCTCGACACTGACACCGCTGTCAGCATTTACCACATACACACCGACGGACAGCACCATTGTATACGGCCAGCGGGTCGATTTCTCATGGTCGGCATTGCCCGAAGCCACATCATACGATTTCTATCTATGGAAAGGAAATGTAGAGCCCACAACACCGACGGTGACTGGTTTGACTACTAGCGCACTCAACAATTATCCACTGCCCGACTATACGCACGGAGCCTACTACCGATGGAAAGTGGTGGCATGGAATGAGTGTATCAACCGCACCAGCCCCACCCACATATTGCGTACCAATCCTTACCCAGACCTACATGTGACGCAGATTACAAATTCCACACCTGTTGCCAACCAGCCCATAACTATCACTTGGACTGTAAAGAACGACGGTGAGGGCAACACACCACAGGGTGAGACATGGAACGACTACATCTGGCTGTCAGGCGTGGACGGCGTAGGTGGAGGTTTCTGGTATGGCGTGGACGAAGTGTTGCTTGCAACGGTACAGAATCTCACATCACTCAATGCCGGTGAGTCGTACACCAACTCGGTTACGGTAACAATTCCTGAAGACTATATAGGCGGCTATTATCTCTTTGTGATGACCGACCTGTATGCAGTGCGCGACTTCAACTACTATGCTGAAGGTCTTACCGGACCGCCAGACCCATACACACCGTCAGTCACAGGCAACCCCTATCACTACCTTTCTGGTACCATGCGCGGTAGCCAAAGTATTTATGAGACCAACGAATCTGATAACTTCTTCTACAAGGTCATCAGCATCCTGCCTCCGCCATCACCCGACTTGGTAGTGACGCACATCTCGCACCCCACCAACGCTTTCTCGGGCAGCGACATAGCGGTGCAGTGGACTGTTGCCAACCAAGGCACTTCCCTCGCAACAGGCGGCTGGTACGACGATGTTTATATCCAAATGGGTTCGGAGCTGAACATGGCCGAGGCCCGCAGGCTGGCCCATGTGAAACATAATGGAGGCCTAGCAACCGACAGTAGCTATCAAGCTTCAGCCACGGTACACCTGCCCATTAATTATGCAGGCACCTACAACATCTTCGTCGTGACCGACATATCCGACAGTGTGTACGAGAGTATCTACGAGAACAACAACACCACGGCATCGTCACAGTCCATCGAAGTTGTGATGGCACCCCTTGCTGACCTAACAGTGACAAATGTGACCATGCCTGCCACCCTGTCGCCCCGCTGCAACTATCCCGTCAGTTGGACAGTAACGAACGCCGGTGCCGCAGCGACAGAGAAGTCACAATGGCGCGATGCCCTCTACTTGTCAACCGCACCTACATACGACGCTTCTGCCGTATTTCTGAAATACGAAAACCACTATGGGGTCATCGGCATAGACAGCAGTTATTCTGCGACATCCACCATTACTATACCCGCTACGCTGACGGGCTCGTACTACCTGATAGTGCGGACGGACTATCTAGACAGCATCTTCGAATACCTGAACGAGGACAACAACACAGGAGCCAGTACGTCGCCCTCACAAATAGTGCTGTCCGACCTAGTGGTCTCTAGCGTACAGTTTGAGAACAGCATATCGATAGGTGACACGCTACATGTACAGACCTATATTAAGAACATCGGACAAGGCACAGCCTATGGCTATTTGAATACCCGCTTTAATATAAGCGGTACCCCTGTAAGCAAAGGTGTGCAATGCAATCTGGCACCTGGCGACAGCCTCCTTGTCACCTGCCTCCTCAAACAGACTTGCATCAGCACTGCCCAAGGAGAGTTGACTATCCAAACGAACTGGGACAACCAGATATTGGAGAGCAATACCGCCAACAACACTAAAACGGTTGCATACGAAGTGAACCGTGCCGACCTGACAGCCACAACCATCAACTATGCTGACACCGGCTGGTCAGGCACACAGATGCCAGTAACCATATTGCTGAGTAATATAGGCACCTTGGCAGTGAACGACACGGTAAGTTTGGCAATGTACATCTCGAGCAGCAATACCACCTACACCGCCAACGCTGCCAACAGAGTGTTGGACAGCCGTGAGCGGATGAGTCTGACACCCGACAGCAGTATAACGCTGACAAGAACCGTCACACTGCCCAACGGCATAGAGGGGGACTACTATCTGCATCTGGTGATAGACCCCACCAACAAAATCTGCGAATCCAACGAAGGAAACAACGTAACGCATGGCAATACACTGATGCATGTGAATCTGAGTCCTTATCCCGACCTGATTGTCCGTAACCTGAATGTGCCTGACACGATGAGTGTGGGACAGACTGTGACATTCGACGTCGATATTATTAACCAAGGTATAGCGGCAGCCCAAGGTGTCCTAACAACTAAAGTGTTTATGTCGTTAAGTGGTACATGGGGCAGTGCACCCCATATTGAGGTGGCAACACTTGAACAGTCCGTGAATATCGATGTGAACGACACCCTGCCATGTGTCGTCACAGGTATCATACCGACAAATGCCAATGCAGGATTTTATTACTTCTATGCGGTAACAGACTATAATGACGCATTCTACGAGCATACTGGCGAAAGCAACAACAGGGTGCGCAGTGCCCAGGCCTTCGTGAAGTTGTACCCGCTTGACCTACAGATAGACTCTATCAGCGGTCCTGCCACGATGGATTGGGGTCAGCAGGCCACCTATACCCTGACCATTACCAACCACACAACAGTACCCACATCGGCACCACGTTGGGTTGACCGGCTCTATGTGTCGCAGGATGGGTCCATCCAGGCCAACATGGCCAACCAGGAGCAGAACCACACGACGGTACTACTGCCCGGAGAGAGCTATCAGGTGAGTTTCGAGGTGACGATACCTTTCGGCTCGCCCAGCACACTCTATCTGGTAGGCATCTGCGACTACAACAGGAGTAATCCCGACATTGACGTATCGAACAACCAGTTTGTACGGTCTATCACAATCAATGCCGTGCCCACTCCCGACTTGCAAGTCAGCGATGTGGCCATACTAGGCAACGTGGTGAGCGGCCAGCCGTTCCAGCTGGTCTATACGGTGACGAATGTAAGTGCTACACCCGTGGTCCAAGGCCACTGGGCGGACAGGGTGTCTATGTCGTATGTGGCAGCTCTCAACAGTACGAGCCAACAGCTGACGCTGACACCCAAAGAGATGTCGCTTGCCGCCGGAGAGAGCTACCGCGACACCGTAGAGGTAACAGTGCCTGTACCCAACCAAGGGTCCCGTTTCCTGCTGGTACAGACCAATGCACAGCTCAACTTCTATGAGACCGTGCAGGATAACAATGTGGTTGCCGTGCCTGTCACCATTACACTACCTCCGCCTGGCGACCTAGTGGTGTCACGCATTGTGATGCCCGACACGATGGTCAGCGGCAGAAGAGCCCAGTTCCAATGGGCAGTCGCCAACATCGGAGCCAACGATATCAGCGGCAGAGGTCTCAGCTCGCTGCTGTACCTGTCGGGCGATGACGTGTTTGACGCTAACGACCGCCTGCTGGGTCGTGCCAATGTTGAGCAAATCAGCCTGGCTTCTGGCGACTCGGTGGTGCAACAACTTACCGCCCGCATCAGCAGTGTGTCGGAAGGCAACTACTACCTGATTGCCAAGACCGACGTGCGCAATGCGTTCTACGAGGACAACGAGAACAATAACAATACAGTGTCTGTGCTCCCATTCTATGTGAAGGTGCGCGAGCTGCCATTCAACACTCCGCTTGTGGATACGCTCTACAACGGCGAGCCCAACGACTATAAACTGAATGTGGGAACCCACCGCAACGAGACGGTGCGCCTACATGTGGAGAGCGACGACTCGCTGCACGGTGCCGTCAACATGGTGTATGTCTCCCACAACCGTGTGGGCGACAACCTCAGTTATAACTTCTCGACCATCGGGCAGTATACCGCCAATCCTGAGCTCTACATTCCTTCCACCCATGCCGGTTATTACGGTGTGAGCCTCTACGGTTCGGTGCCATCCGATTCGATGCAGGTGGTGACGGTTACAGCCGACATCCTGCCCTTCGAACTGCGCAGCATCAATCCCGACGAGGGCGGCACCGGCGGCGATGTGACTATAGAGCTGAACGGGTCGCGCTTCCGTCCGGACATGAAGGTGTGGATGCTGAAGGACGGCGACACGCTGTTTGCCGACACGCTGATATACAGCAGCTACTATCAGGCTTTCGCCCGCTTCGACCTGAAGGATGCCGACACGGGCTACTACAGCATGGGCGTGCTCAACTACTGCGAAGGCGAGGCGATGTTGACCGACGTGTTCCATGTGACCGAGGAAAGCCCCGACGGGCTGGCATACCACATGGTGTTCCCCAACTCGCCACGACCCAACCGCACCATCAGTATGATGTTGGAGTTTGGCAACACCGGCAATACCGACATCGTGGCACCCGTACTGGAGGTGCAGTCGGTGGGCGGCACCTACATCTCGCTGACCGTGGACGGACTGGCCCAACAGACGACGACCCTACGCATACCGCTCAGCATCGAGGGCGAGCCGGAAGGGCTGCTACGACCAGGCAGCTACGGCACCATCACCATCTATGGCTACACGGCAGGCACACTGGTGTTCGCAATCAAACAGGTACAATAATAAATTGAAAAGTGAAAAGTAAAAATTGAAATAATAGTGAACTGTGACCTGTGAAACGAGCGCATTCGTATCACTGGTCACTGGTCACTGGTCACTAGAAATATTAGAAATATGAAACGAATATATTCAATCCTGCTTTTGCTGGCCTTCGCATGGGGTGCGCAGGCACAGCAGTTTGCCGGACCCGACAAGCATGTGGTGAGGGAGGTGGACAACTCGCAGCAGACCACGGTAGGCGTTCCCGACGGGACGGCAGACGTATGTTATATCTGGACGGCAGAGTACTCCGGCCATATTGTTGGCAGTGCCAACCAGCCGGTAATCACAGTGAACCCCACCCATGATGCCGAATATTTCAACGTTAAGCGCATCTCCCAAAACGGTGTGGAGGAGGATCAGGTGTGGGTGTTTGTGGAGGACTCTGCAGAGATTCGCTTCGTTAAGGCCAAATACGGCTGCTACAACCACGGCGACGCCATCAATACCAGCCAGTTTGAGATTGAGACCTATCCCGAAGGGCATGAGGGCGAGGTGACGGTGTCGCCCGCAGTGGCGCAGAACAGCAACGGATGGTCGAACGACGACGTGGAGCTAACCTTCACCCTGATGAAGGACGGCCACAAGTCTGAGAAGAAGATTAATGTGAAGGTCATCAACTCCGACCTAACGGCGACGCAAGGGCTGCCAGCCGAACTGCTGAACGCGGAGACGAGGTTGAAGAGCATGGACAAGGCCCGTGAGGCACTCAACGGGTTGAAGTCGACGACTGAACAGATGCAGTTCCTGAAGATGGTATCGACTTGCGGCTGGGAGGACGGCCCCGCGGCGCAGGCGAGCGCGGCGGTCTCGGTCACTCCGAAGAAGTTATGCTGTAGCGACCACACAGCCAGTTGGGCACTGCAGGTACAGTTTGGCCAGCTGACGTGGGGAGCCTCGTTCGGCTGCAGGGTGCCGTTCTACGGCATCCCCCATGTGGCTTCGGCCGACTTGGTGTGCAACTTCGGAGGCTCGGTGGCGGTAGGTCCTATTGATGGCATCCTGGCATTGAACACCAGCTGCATGCAGTTGTGCATCCCTGTCACCATTAGCCTGTTTCTGAACGGCGGCGTGGGTGTCGCACTGGGCGGCAAGCTCCTCACTGCCGACCTGCTGCTGCAGGGGTCAGTGATGGAACAGGCTTCGTGGTGCATCGGAACTGCCAATAACATCAAGATTGGTGCCACTTTGTCGGTGATAGGTGTTGTGAAATTGGCCAGCCTGGTCTCCTACAGTATTGAAAAACCCATTGCCACAGTTTCTAAAACTATTGAATTATGAAGTACAAGATATTTTTCCTCATGATGATAGCCCTGTCCGTAGCGGGCATGGCACAGACGAACCGCTTCCCACAATATAGCGAACAGTCGCAGGCGGTTACGCTCAACCTCGCCGACGACACCACATTGATACTTGTTAATGACGGGGAACACACGCTTTGCGGCAATGTGGTGTTCTACACCTTCACTGGCACCCTCGGCGGAGCGGACAGGATGATAGCCCTTTCGGGGGGCTCCCAAAACGCTAGCACCACCAACACGCCACCTGCTTTACTCTGTAGGCTGCTGCAGGCGTACCAAAGTGCCAGCGTCAGCAATATCGTGGCATTGTACCGTCCACAGGACGCAGCCTCCATCAACCAAACGCTGGCAGTGGACAGCGTAAGGCTGCCGTTCCTGGCATTTGTCAGCTCGGTTGACAGCATCGAATATCTGATGAGCTACAACGAGGATGTCTACACGGTGGTTATCACACGGTTGTACTACGATGCCGACAGCAGCATACTAATGACCTATATGATGGCACAGGTGTCGGGGCAGTGGAAGTTTGCTGCTGCCTCGCTCGGCGGGGCCATGGCTAACAACCTTGCCATCTTCCTCAACGACTATCCCCCCTCGGCACTGGTGTCGGGTAACGACCTGGACGGCGACGGCATCCCCAACGCCACCGACAACTGCCCTTGCACCGCCAATGCGAACCAAGCAGACAGCGACCATGACGGCATAGGTGACGCATGCGACAACTGCCCAGTGCGCTACAACCCCCTGCAGGAGGACACCGACGACGACGGCATAGGCGATGGCTGCGACAACTGCCCCGGCCGCTACAACCCCCTACAAGAGGATGCCGACGGCGACCATGTGGGCGACAGCTGCGACAACTGCCCCACGGTGGTCAATCCCCGACAATATGATTTCGACATGGACGGCATAGGAGACGACTGCGACCCCGACATCGACGGTGACAGCATTCTTAACGAAATGGATTCCGACCGCGACGGCGACGGAGTGCCCGACAGCGTGGACAACTGTCTTATCCACTTCAATCCCTCACAGGCCGACACCGACGGTGACGGCATAGGCGACATGTGCGACAATTGCCCGCTCCATGCCAACCCCCAACAGGAGGATAGCGACGGCGACGGCCTGGGCGACCCCTGTGACGACGACCTTGACGGCGACAATGTGCCCGACGACATAGACAACTGTCCCGACACCTTCAATCCAGACCAAGGAGACATTGACTGCGATGGCATCGGCGACGCGTGCGACCCCGATATCGACGGCGACAATGTGCCCAATGCCCAGGACAATAACCCCACGGTGTTTAATCCTGAGCAGCAATAAATTGTTTAAAGGGTTCGCTTCGCTTAAAAGGTTAAAAAGATAAAAAGGTAAGCGCACCTTTAAAACCTTAAAACCCTTAAAACCTTTAAAACTTAAAAACATGAAAAAATATATCTTAATAATTATCATGGCGGCGATGACCCTCATTTCAGTGACGGCCAATGCCCAGTCCGTGATTACTTGCGAACAGGACAGTCCTGAGTCGTGCAATCCGGGCAACGACGGTGCCGCCATCGTGAGGATGCCCTCCAGCCTCACTAGCTACACTACTGTAGAATGGACCACCCCCACAGGCGGCCACCTTACAGGCAGATATGTCACCGGATTGAAAGCGGGTGCCTACAGTGTGGTGGTGAAAGCCACGGCGTGTAACAAACCTATATATCAAGATGTGGTGATTGTGGAACGCGAGGAGGCTTGCAGCATCCATGCCTCAATATCTGTAACCACCACACCTGTTCCTTGTTCCACACCTACCGCCACGTTGACGGCCAGCGCGTCGGGCGGCACTCCGCCCTACCGTTATTCGTGGGGGAGCAATGTAAAGACTGTTGGGAGCAGCGGTGTGTACGGTGTCACCGTCACCGACTCCAACGGATATGTGGGCAGTGCCAGCGTCCGCATCGACCTCAAGAAGGAAGAGTGTTCTCAAGACCCCAACGAGCTGGACGGCCCCACGGGCTATGGAGACGAGCATTATGTAAGCATCGCTGACAGGATGCGCTACACTATTCTCTTTGAGAACGACCCTGATTTCGCAACGGCTCCCGCTTCGCGGGTGCGCGTCACCTACCCCATTCCTCCGCAGCAGAACATTGCCAGCGTGCGGTTGGCTGATTTCGGCTTCGGCAGCTTTGTGTTCAATGTGCCGAACAACACCACTTCCTACACCAGGCGACTGGATGTCTCCGACTCGCTGGGCGTGTGGGTGGATGTGACCGCCGGTATCGATATGGCGAACAACCAAATATTCTGGATATTCCAGAGTGTTGACCCTGCCACGGGTTTCGAACCTGCCAGTTCGCAGATGGGATTCCTGCTGGTGAACGATAGCCTGCACCACGGCGAGGGGTATGTGAGTTTCTCGGTCCTGCCTAAGAATAACCTCTCTTCGGGCGACACGGTGTCGGTGGATGCCACCATCGTCTTCGACGACAACACCGCCATCAGCACCAACGCGTGGAAGAACACCTTCGACGCGGTGCCTCCCACCTCGCACCTCACCGCCCAGACCACGGCCACCGACTCGATGGTGTGCAACTTCACCTTCACAGCGTCCGACGACCCGCAGGGTAGCGGCGTAGACAACGTGGAGCTGATGGTGTCTCTCAACGATGCCGTCTACACCTCGGTGGGCTACTACGCACCTACCGATACGGCGCATTACACCATGGTCGACGGCAACGTATACCGCTTTATCTCCCGCGCTACCGACAACGTAGGCAACCAGGAGGCCATCAAGACCGTCCCCGACACCGTTATCAACAATAACACCGCACCGGTCGACATCCTCCTCTCGAATGCCTCGTTTATGGAGAATGCCACTGTAGGCACGCTCGTCGGCAGCCTCTCTTCTATTGACAACGACATCACCCTACCCTTTGTATATGAGCTGGTCAGCGGCAGCGGCGACGCGAACAACGCCCTCTTCTACATCCAAGGCAACAAGCTCTACACCAACGCTTCCTATAGTTGTACGGGATTGTTCGACTACTCCGTCCGCATCCGCACCACCGACATCACGGGCCTGTCGTTCGAGAAGGAGTTTGCACTCACCTGCATACAGGAGAACTACCCCTACAGCCGTTCCTACAATCAGAACGTCTGCCAAGGCAGTCCCTATACCTTCGGCAACCGCCAGCTGACCGTCTCGGGCACCTACACCGACTCGCTGCTCACCGTCCGTGGTTGCGACAGCGTCATCACGGTGAACCTGACCGTCAACCCAATCTACAATGCCTCGCAGACCGAAAATCTCTGCACCAACCAAAGTTTCACTTGGACGGGACATAATCTCACACTCGACAGCCTCACCTCCGGTATCTCCTTCTATTATGATACGATGTACACCCAGATGGGGTGCGACAGCACTTTCAGCCTGACGCTGAACGTGCATCCCACGCACTATAGCGAAACCACTGCCGACATCTGCGAGGACGCAGGCTACACGTGGACAGGTCACGGCACAACGCCCATCACCCGTCCCGCCGGCACCTATACCGTATGGGACAGCCTGCAGACCTCCTTCGGCTGCGACAGTGTCTTTATGCTCGCCCTCACAGTGCGTCCCACCAGCAGCAGTGTTGAGACGGCCACTGCTTGCGACAGCTATACATGGCATAGCAACACCTACACCGCTTCGACCAACACGCCTACCTTTGTTGCTACCAACTCCGTGGGCTGCGACAGCACGGTAACGCTGCATCTGACTATCAACCAGAGTAGCCAAACCGTCGACAACCAGACCGCTTGCGACACCTACACTTGGCACGGCAACACCTACACTGCTTCTACCAACACGCCTACCTATAGCACCACCAACGCCGTGGGCTGCGACAGCACTGTCACACTGCATCTGACCCTGAACCATAGCACCACGAGTGTAGCAGCGGCAACCGCCTGCGACACCTATACCTGGCACGGAAACACCTACACGGCATCCACCAACACGCCCACCTTCCAGACCACTAATGCCGCTGGCTGCGACAGCACAGTCACCCTGCACCTGACTATCAACAACAGTACGTCAAGCACCGTAACCGCCACCGCCTGCGACACCTACACCTGGCACGGCACCGCCTACACTGCTTCTACCAACACGCCTACCTACACCACCACCAATGCAGTCGGATGCGACAGCGTTGTCACACTGCACCTAACCATCAACAACAGCAGCACGACAATTGACAACCAGACCGCCTGCAACAGCTACACTTGGCACGGCACCACCTACACCTCTTCCACTAATACGCCTACCTATAGCACCACCAACGCCGCTGGCTGTGACAGCACTGTCACACTGAACCTGACAGTTAACTACAGCAACTCAGGCATTGAAACCGTCGCCGCCTGTAACAGTTACACCTGGCATGGCACCACCTACACAGCCTCGACTAACACGCCGACCCACACCTCGCTGAATGCTGCCGGATGCGACAGCGTCACCACGCTGCACCTCACCATTAGCCAAAGCCTCTTCACCATTGAGAGCATCACCGCCTGCGACAGCTACACTTGGCACGGCACCGCCTACACCGCTTCTACCAACACTCCCACCTACTCCACTACCACCATTGGAGGCTGCGACAGCACTGTCACACTGCATCTGACTATAAACAATAGCACAGCCAGCACCGTGACAGCCACCGCCTGCGACACCTACACATGGCACGGCACCACTTACACCGCCTCTACCAACACGCCCACCTACCAGACCACTAACGCCGCTGGCTGCGACAGCACCGTAACCCTGCACCTAACCATCAACAGCAGCACCACGGGTACGGAAACCGTCACCGCTTGCGACAGCTACACCTGGCACGGCACCGCCTATACCACCTCTACCAACACGCCCACCTATAGCACTACCAACTCCGCTGGTTGTGACAGCACCGTCACACTGCACCTCACCATCAACAGCAGCACCACAGGTACGGAGACCGTCACAGCCTGCGACAGCTACACTTGGCACGGCACCGCCTACACAGCCTCTACCAATACGCCTACCTATTCGACTACTAACGCCAACGGCTGCGACAGCACCGTCACCCTCCACCTCACCATTAATAGCAGCACCACGGGCACTGAAACCGCCACCGCCTGCGACACCTATACCTGGCATGGCACCGCCTACACCGCCTCTACCAACACCGCCACCTACACTACCTCCAACGCCGCTGGCTGCGACAGCGTTGTCACTCTGAATCTC
>JAEEGJ010003237.1_pt1 | contig 64972 bp, 49 predicted proteins | sample 8958761 | NCBI WGS metagenome assembly JAEEGJ01 (sample SAMN16246546, study PRJNA631951) | gut metagenome | biome: gut microbiome; feature: rumen; material: RS-attached | host: Bos | place: Iran: Karaj | collected 2018-10 | reverse complement strand
CAATCAGTACAACCTTCTCCCGTAACTATCAGGTCAGCACCGGATATTAAACTGTCAAAATCAACAATATCAAGCACAGCATCAATTCCTGATTTAAGATCCGAATTCAGAAATACCTTCAGCATCGTTCCCAGTCCTCCGGCTGCACCGGAACCAGCGATACCATCTGGGTCAATACTAAACTGCCTGCGTATAACATCCCTATAATTGCACATGCCTTTTTCAAGCCTGTCCTGCATTTCCTTTTCAGCACCCTTTTGTACTGAGAAAGTATATGTGGCTCCGTTCACACCGCATAAAGGATTCTTTACATCGCACAAGACCGTTATCTTTGCATTTCTTATTCGGGTATCCAGGCCGGAAACATCAATTTTTGCAACCTTCTCTAAATCTGCACCGCATCCTTCAAGTTCTTTTCCATCAATATCCAGAAATCTGATGCCTAATGCACGACCACATCCCATACCGCCGTCATTTGTTGCGCTTCCCCCGATAGCTATATAGATTTCTCTGAACCCTTTATCAAGTGCGTCTTTTATGAGTTCACCCGTACCCAATGTAGATGTATACAACGGATTTCTTTTCTCTTTTGGTATCAGAGTAAGTCCTGACGCTGAAGCCATCTCAATAATTGCTCTCTTCTCATCTATTTTCCCATAAGAAGCTTTTATAACATCTCCCAGTGGTCCGTGCACTTCTGCAAATATCTTACTTCCACCGGTCGCCCTGATCAGTGCCTCTACAGTTCCTTCACCACCATCTGCCACAGGTATACCTACACCCTCAACCTCCCCAAAGACTTCCTTTGCTGACTGCATAAGCAATTCTATAGTATCCATGCTTGTTAACGACCCTTTAAAAGAGTCAGATGCAAAAACAAGTTTCATCTTATATTTCCTCCAGTACTTTCAGTATACCATATAAGTATCGCAAAGAAAACACATAAAAATATCCACATCTGTATTTTTGTTACAGATATGGATAAAATATTGCAAATTATATTATATCCCCTGTACACAGGCCGTTTACTTTTTATGCACTTTGAAGTTTTACCATATGGGCATAAGTTCCATTCTTTTCCATAAGATCCGTATGGTTTCCTTCTTCCTTTATCCGGCCGTCGGAGATCACAAGTATCTTATCGGCGTCCTTTATGGTTTTCAATCTGTGGGCTATAACCATTAAAGTTTTGTCTTTACACAACTCAGATATAGCTTCCTGGATGGCTCTTTCATTATCGGCATCAACACTTGCGGTAGCTTCATCAAGTATTACGATCGGGGCATCCTTTAATATGCATCTGGCTATAGAGATTCTCTGCTGCTCGCCACCGGAAAGTGATGCACCGCCTTCGCCTATCACGGTATCAAATCCGTCCGGTAATTGCATGATAAAGTCGTAACATCTGGCTTTCTTAGCTGCTGCTTCGACTTCTTCCCTGGTAGCATCCGGTCTCGCCATAGCAATATTGTTATATACCGTATCCTGGAATAGATATACTCTCTGGAATACCATACTTATCCGGTCCATCAGATTTCCGATGGAAACATCTTTTATATTCTTTCCGCATATTTTTATAGAACCGGATCTGACATCCCAGAATCTGGCAAGAAGGGATGCTATAGTAGATTTTCCTCCTCCGGAAGGACCGACAAGTGCCAGCATTTCATTTTTGTTCACCTTAAAAGAAACATTTTTTAAAACATCCTTTTCGGTATAACCGAATGTTACATTGTCATACTCTATTTCAGGTATATCATTGTTTGCTGCAGAAGCAATAGAATCATTACCTCTGTCCTCAAGTTCTCTTGCTTTAAATACTTCCTCTATCCTGTCCAAGCTTGCAGAAGTAACAGTAAGTCTGGCCATCTGGCTGTAATATGCCTTTATAGAAACAAAAACATCAAACAGGAACAAAGCCATACCTACCATGTATTCTGCTGTAATGGAACCGGAATTATAAAGATAAGCCGATACGGCAAGTACCAGTGAAGTACCTATACCGAATGTTAGATTAAGTGCCCTTGACCATGGAGTATAATCCTTTTCAAAAGCTATACTTTCCTTACAGCTTTTTTCAAACTCATCCGTAAGCTTCTTTGATTTCTCGCCCAGCATATTGTATGATTTAATAATTCCTATACCCTCTGCAAAATCAAGAACTTCTTCTGTTAAAGCTTCACTGTATTCCTGTTTGTTTACTGAATGCATTAGAGTATTTTTAAGCATCAGATTGCCTATTATAATAAATACTGCAACTACAAGAAGTGATAGCAATCCTATCCTAAAGTCCATGACGAACATCATTACGACCATAAGACCTTGGGAGATCATAAAGGTTACAAGTTCTGAAAGAACACCCATACAATTCTCTTCAATAAATACCATATCGGTGGCAAGTACAGAATTTATCTTTCCAATATTACCTTCTGTAAAATATCCCATGGGAAGCTTACGAAGATGGTCTCCCAATCGGAGTCTCATATCAGCAAATACCATATATCCGGTTGCAGACTGCAATACATTTGTGATGTGTTCGAAAACAGCCTCCAATATAACACTTGCAACCATAGCTATGCCCATATACAGGCATTTACTTTTATCCATAGTGCCATTCATAAAAAAGCTTATGGTAAGGAAGCAGAGTATCAGAGGGACCTTCATCATTATCCCTTTTATAAATGCCGTTACATAGGAAGCACGGATTCTGCCTTTATATTTTCCTGTTATGCTTATAAGTCTATGCAATATTTTGATCATGCTGCAGGTCCTCCTTCCTTGATCCTCCATGTGCTTGCACTTACCGACGCCTCCCAGAGCTTTCTGTATTCAGCACAGCTTTCAAGCAGATTGTCATGAGTATCGGCTGCTATACAATTACCATCTTTAATAACACATATTTTGTCTGCGTTTTTTATGGTAGAGAGTCTGTGAGCTATAACAAGTACTGTTTTATCCTTTATGATCTCGTCGATAGCTGCATTCATTTTCTCCTCATTTTCCGGATCCATAAAAGCAGTAGCTTCATCCAGGACTATGATGGGAGCATTTTTAAGTATTGCCCTGGCAAGTGATATTCTCTGTCTTTCACCGCCGGAGAGTTGTTTACCTCCATCACCTGCTTTGGTGTCAATACCTTTAGGCAGCCTTTCCAGGAACTCATCACATTGTGCACGATGTGCTGCGTCAAGCACCTGTTCTCTGCCGGCATTAGGATTTCCTATCAGGATATTTTCATAGAGAGAGGTATTAAACAGGAACTGCTCCTGTGATACATACGCCACTTGGTCGTTCAGAGCTTCAAGAGACATGTCTGTGATATCCTGACCACCTATTTTTATAGACCCCTGCTCTATGTCATAGTAATGTACAAGAAGCCTAGCCAAAGTTGATTTACCACTTCCGGATTCGCCTACAAGCGCGGTTGTAGTCCCCTGCTTTAGATTTAAGCTGATTCCATGAAGAACCTCCTTTTCTGCATATCCGAAATGTACATCCGTAAAACTCACATCATTATTTGTACCTGTAAATCCGGACTTTCCTTCCTTAAGAGGAGCGTGATCCATCATTTTTTCAAGTTCATCTATCTTGTAGTTGAGTTGAGGAAATTTACCGGCAAAATTAAGTGCTTTTAATATTGAAGGACCAACAGCAAAAGACATACAGAAAACAAGTACCAGTTTTTCCAATGCTACGCTTTCACCGATAACAAAAAGTGAACCTATAGGAACCATTAATAATACAAGGCACGGAAGAACGCTGGCGTATATGGCCATCCAGGGCCAGCAAACTCTATACCAGTCTAAGGTGAAGTCCCGATAACTTTTAACTACATCGCCAAAGCGTTTATACGAGTCACCGTCCTTATTAAAAACTTTCACAACTTCCATACCATTTACATACTCAATAATGGTGTTGTTCATCCTGGCTGCTGACTCATAGTATGCATTCATCTTTGACATACCGGATTTCATCATACGGCTCATCGCAAACATACCTAACACCATAGGAACGAGAGAGAGTAAAGCTACTTTCCAGCTTGCAACAAACATCAGAACAACTATGATTATCGGTATGGCAATATTCGCAATGCCTTCCGGTATAGCATGTGCCAGAAGAAGTTCAACCTGATCTATATCATCAGTAAAAACCTTTTTGATACGTCCGGTCCCTATTTCCTTGATATTTCCAAGTGGCTGCTTTTCAAGTTTCCTCTGGAGCGAAACACGCAGATTCTTGAGCGTATTATATGCACTTACATGAGAGTATACGAGGCCTTGTGTATACAATACAGCAAAAATGATCTCGCATAACGCAACCGCTATAACACGTACCAGAATAAACCCGGTGTCAATGCTTTCTCCCCTTATAAGAGGGGCAATAATCTGATAAAGAAAGAAGTACGGCACAACATTTGCAATAATACCGATCGACATCAGTATTACGGCAGCAATTGTGTACTTTTTGTTTTCCCCTATGTATGGGGCCACTTTTTTAAACATTGCTTTTTCCTTTCTAAAAAATTTAATCCGTGTGGTTACCTATTGCTAACCACACGGATTATACATTAAAGCTTTATTAAATTCTACCATTTATAAATCATTTTTTAACACTTTTCGCTCAGAAAACTTTTTGGGTGTTACTCCAAACCTTCCTTTAAAGGCTTTTGAAAAATAACTCATGTTGTTGTAACCGGAGCTTAATGCTACCTCAGTAACATTTATATTCTCTTTTAACAACAATTCTGCAGCGTGTTCCAAACGCATTTCCTGAACATAAGAGTGAAGTGAAGTCCCATATAGCTCACGAAATATTCTGTTCAGCTTACTGACGCTCATGGATAATTTATTTGCAATACTTTCTGCATCGTAATCCTCAAAAGGTGAGAGCTGAATATCTTCCCTCAGTTTTTCTACCGCATATGAGTCACTGTTATTTCTTAAAGAAACATAATTGTTTGATTCTTCTCTGTTATGAACTATCTCAAAAAGAACCAGTGCGGTCAGCTCAGTCATTTTAGCATCCAGGAAAACACCCTTAAATTCCTTATATCTGTCAGCGCTGTCCAGTTCGGATAATATTCTGTACATTTCCGGAGTAATCCGTGTCATCTGCACACTGTCATAAACAATTTTCTCGATGTTTATGATATCATTTTCAGGGAAGTGGGTTTTTAGCAGTTCTTTAAACCTTTTTGTATGCATCTGTAAACTTTTGAACTTAAAGTTTACACCTTTCTTGTATTTCATCGAAGTACCGATATTGTCGTTTCGGTAAATACATACATCACCTTTTTTCATGGATACGATCTGGTATTTTTCATCGGTCTCATTTTCTCCTACCATCCACTCAATATCCTGATTGAGGTTAAAGATTATCTGTACTTCGTCAACACCTGAATTGTTTTCTTTTTTTGCATCTGTATCAGCATCAAATTCAAGATCCCAACTATAATAAACGATATCACTGTCGGATTTCTGACTTGAAATATCCGCAGTTCCAATCTCTTTCAATGCCGGTGTCTTTCCGTTCATAAAGTCGTAAAGACTTTTATTATCTAAATACTTTCTCATATATCTCCAATAAATATTATCGTGATAGTTAGTCAATGCTTACTATATAATAATATCATTGAAATAACGAATAGTCAATAAGCTTATTGATCAAGAATTTTATAAAGCAGTCCATAGAGCTGCTCGATTTCTTTCTTATCAAAAGATCCAACCACAGAGGCTACATTGAACGGTATGTCCTTACATGCTTCTTTTAGTTCTTCTCCTTTAGCTGTAAGCTTAACGCTGGTTACCCGCTCATCATTTTCAGGATGAGTTCTGGCTATCAGTCCTTCTATTTCAAGTTTCTTTAACAAAGGACTCAGTGTACCGGCATCCAGATAAAGCGTGCTGCCAAGTTCTCCGACAGTAGCTTCCTTCTTTTCCCAAAGTACCATAAAAACAAGATACTGAGTATATGTGAGTCCCAGCGGCTTGAGGTATGGAGTATAAGCATTAACAATCTTTCTGGAACATGCATACAAAGGAAAACATAATTGGTTTTTCAGTTTTAACTGCTCGTAAGTATCACTCATTTGATCTACCCTACTATAGAAAATATAATTTTATAAAAGGCTTTCAACAAATTCAGCAACTTTATCCATCTTAGCAGTCGGTTCGAAACGTGCTACCACATTACCTTCCCTGTCTATAACAAACTTGGTAAAATTCCATTTGATCTCTGAATTGTTTTTGTAATCTTTATCCATTTTAGAGAGCAGAGCGCTCATGGCTAAAGCTTTAGGTCCCTTGCCGAAACCCTCGAAACCTTTCTGTGATTTAAGGTATTTAAACAGTGGAATAGCCGTCTCGCCATTAACATCAGACTTTTTCATCTGAGGAAACTGTGTATGATACTTTAATGTACAGAACTCATGTATCTCATCATCTGTACCGGGAGTCTGACCTGCAAACTGGTTGCAGGGAACATCGATTACTTCAAATCCTCTGTCATGAAACTTTTCATACATAGCCTCAATATCCTTGTAATGAGGTGTAAACCCACAGCCGGTGGCAGTATTGACTACTAAAACCACCTTGCCCGCATAATCTTTCATAGAAACTTCAATACCGTTTGCTGCCGTTACGCTTAAATCATAAAAACTCATAATCATGTACCTCCAATTTTATATTTTATCATATTATATTTGATAAAATATATTTTGTCAAGTATTTTTTATTCACTTATATAAAAATGTATACAAAACACCGAAACCCCTTGACATATTTTTGCATCAAGGGGTTTCAGTTCGAAGTCTATTATCAAAGGAGAAGACTAGAGTAACCAACAAAAAATATTTTTAACATGTAATGCATCCATCTTAGGATATTATAGTTTTTCAAAAAAGGAACTGTAATCTTCTTGAATTACTCATAAAAGATTACAGCACCTTTTTTGTATCGTTCACCCAAAGTTAGAAATTGTCAATCATTTATTTATGCTAATGCCTCTCCTAATGCCTTGCATGCTGCCGTTGCTGCATCATCAGGTGCTTCGTTGGCTGTTACACTCTCCGTACAAAGAGTTATACCATTGTTTTTGCATCTGTCTTCCCAGTCTCTCATCCACTGACCGTCACCCCAGCCATATGAACCAAAAAGCGCTACCTTCTTTCCTGCAAGTGATCCTTCAACTGCTGCAAACATAGGCTCAAACTCTGTATCCTCAAGCTCCTCTGCACCCATTGCAGGACAACCAAAAGCTATACCATCAAACTCTGCTGCTTTTGATGCTGAGAAGTCATTAGCTTCAAAAATAGCTGTTTCTGCACCCTTTCCCGATGCTCCATTCTCAACTGCCTCAGCCATAAGTTTTGTGTTTCCTGTCTGGCTCCAATATACTACTGCTACTTTACTCATTTTTCTTGATCCTTTCTATTTTTATTATTTTTTAAACTATAAGTTTTTCCAGTCTGACACCTTCTCTTATCTTCCTGCAATATATATTTGTACATTTTCTATATAAAGCAAATATTTTCTCTGCCTCTTCTTTGTTCCCATAGGCCTTCCAGCATCCTGAGCACTTTACTCCTTCCCGCGAGTTTTCCATAAAGCACTTAACATCAGTAGGCGGATATCCTAAGAACAGACCAATCTCATGTGGAAAATCAGTATCATTGGATATATGCTTTGCCAATTGAACTATACATCTTTCAGTACTGTTCAAAGCAGAATATCCTTTATTTTTTAATATGCTCTCTGCCTCTGAGCATGAAAGATCACGTTTCAACAGTTTAGGCCTATATATGTAAACAAGATTGTTTCCGCATTTTGCAGTAAACAGCAGTGCCCTTAGACCTTTATGCGTAAGAACTCGATTCAGTTTTCTTAAATCTTCTGTTAGCTCCTCTTTTTTCCTGCCTCTTACCGTAAACAGACTTCCGGTTTTAAGTCCTGCCAGAGTAGGTGAACAAAATCTGGTTACAAGATTTTCAATCATTGAATGTACCTTCCAATAATATAGTTAGCATTTGCTAACCTCATCCTTTTAAATAATCGGTCAACCTATAAACCCCAAGTTTTTACTAACATAAGCTGACCGAAAATCGGGCTGAAACAAATATGTTTTAGTTAGCCATTGCTAACCTCTATATTTATATCATTTCTTTTTTTAGTTGTCAAGCAAATTTTTCATTTTTCTTGATAAATAAAAATACACCAAACCTAATCATAGATTTGGTGTAATCAATATTATATTTAGAATGGCATTGTATCAGGATTTTCTGACAAACCTACACAACCTGTAAGTCCTGCTATCAGCTGAACATCTGCTTCTTCAAGTTCAAAATCGAATACCTTTAGATTTTCCTCTATCCTTGAAGGTGTAACAGACCTAGGTAATGGCAGGTACCCTCTCTGAAGGCTCCAACGAATACATATCTGAGCAACGCTCCTGCCATATTTATCAGCAAGCTTCTTCATCTCAGGTACATCAAATATCTACCTGTTTCAAGTGGACTATATGCTTCAAGGATCATACCCTGAGATCTGCAGTACTCAACGTTTTCATTCTGAGTTTCACCGGGACACAACCTGATCTGATTTACCATAGGTTTAATCTTTGCCGTCTTAAGGAGCGCTTCAATATGATGCTTTCTGAAGTAACCGCGTGCACAATTAAATAAATAGCATAAAGTGTTTGAAGAATCAATAGTTTCAAATCAAAAGCGACCACTATCAAAAATAGTTATCATAGCATTTTAAAAAAATCCCCTTTGTCAATTAACTCAAAATTTTCCCAAATAAGTTAAGTTTTTTACTAAAATATCCGATATATATATCAATAGGGGTAAAACCTTTTGACGCATTACTTATAGTAGAAATAATATGTGTGTATCACATGTTTTTTCGGAAAGAAGGTGTCTATGAAGCATGTATCGGGTAAAATCAAATGGATCTTTGCTGTAGGCCAAATGGGGTGGTCTATTCTTGCAGGAATCATAGCAAATCTGCTAGTCAATTTCTATCTTCCTGATTCTACCGATAATGGCATTATCACATTCGTAACAAGTGCCACATTTATTGGGTTGACAGTCATAGGTCTCATCACTGCTTGCGGCAGAGTTGTGGATGCGGTGACTGACCCCTGGATAGCTAGTATGTCAGATAACTGCAGGAGTAAACTTGGTAAACGTATTCCTTTCATGAGATACTCCGCATTTCCTTTTGCACTGCTTACGGTACTGATATTCTGCTGTCCGGTACGTGGGGAATCTGTAGCAAATATTATTTGGCTTGCTGTGACCATGATATTGTTCTACATATTCATGACCGCATACTGTACTCCTTACAACGCTTTGATCCCTGTGCTTGGCAGGAATCAGAAAGACAGAATGGATATTTCTACATATATTTCCCTGACTTATATAGTGGGTACAGGTATTGCTTTTTCCGGTAAGATGATATGGGAAGCTGTTGCAAATGCCACCGGATGGGATTACTATTTCAGTGCCCGCCTGGTACTTGCAGTGCTTGCCGGCATAGCTCTTATCTGTATGCTGCTTCCTGCGTTTATCATAAAAGAAACCGATTATGACACTACTCCTCCTGTAAAGGAAAACGCATTTAAATCTTTGGCAAAGACCTTTAAAAACAAGCATTTCAGAGTCTTTGTTCTTTCGGATATCATATACTGGATCGGTATAACTATTTTCAATACCGGTTTTATCTACTATGTTGAAAATCTCCTGGCACTTGATAACTATATGGTGCTTTTCATCTTCATGACCTTTGTGACATTCATCTGCTATCCTGTGGTAAATATTCTGTCCCGTAAATTCGGCAAGAAAAAACTGCTGGTATGGGGATTTGCACTGTTCGGATTCGCATTTCTTGTTTCGGCATTTGCCGGAAAAGTTTCATTTATACCCAATCAGGTATATGGCTTTATCATCTGTGTACTGGTTGGAGTCCCGCTTTCAATCCTGGGTGTCATACCCCAGGCTATAGTTGCTGATATAGCAGAAAGTGACTGCATAAACACCGGTGAAAACAGGGATGCGATGTTCTATGCAGCCAGAACCTTTGCATTTAAACTGGGACAGTCTATCGCTATGATCATATTTACTTCTCTTGCTGTAGTAGGACAATATACCGAGACAAATGAGGCCGGAGTAGAAATACTTAAAAACACCGGAACCGGATATCGTATAAGTCTTGTGATCGCACTGGTCCTCTGCATCATAGCTATGGCTATCATACTTTTCTACGATGAGAAAAATGTTATGGGAACCATAGAGAAGGCTCATAAAGATAATGAAGGGAGGTAAAATCTAATGATAAATCTGAAATACTCCGTTCAGGGAACCCAGGTGGTTACCAGGACCTCTGATGCGAATGTAGTAATAGAAGAAAAAAAATCTAAGAACAGAAGAACTGTAACTGTTACAGCTTTCCAGGATATAGAGCTGATAGATGCCGACTTATCTTTGAAGAAATATTTTAATCCCGATGATCTGATAATGGCCAACGGGTACCAATCATGGACCGAAACTAAAGAATTTGCCATAGGTGAATACCTTAACAATCTGAATAACAGACCTAAAAATGTAGTGGAAAAGTATAAGTTTAAGGCTTATGGTTCACAGGCATTTTGGGATATGCCTGTGGGAACACATCTGGGTTTTGATTTTTCCTACATCAAGGGAGAAAACCCTGTGTTTATTGGTAATATGAACTTCAAAAACGCATACCTTCTCATATGGTTTGATGAAGGGAAAAACCTGATCCGTCTGCAAAGCGACATAGAAGGCAGAAAACTTCAAAGCGGTGAAAGCTATACCTTGTTCGACTATGTTATCCTGCCGGACGGGAAAGAATATATTGACCGGTTTAGTCCCAGGACAAAAGAAAAATTATTCGGATATACTTCATGGTACAATCATTATCAGGACATAAATGAAGAACTGATATCGGATGCTTTGGAAAAATCCGATGCAAGATTCAATCTGTTCCAGATAGATGATGGTTATGAGACCAAAGTTGGGGACTGGATGGATATAGATGCCGATAAGTTCCCGGACGGGCTCGAGGGTATAGTTAAAAAGATTCATGACAAGGGTATGAAGGCCGGTATATGGCTGGCTCCTTTCGTGGCTGAAACAGAATCAGCAGTTGCCAAGGAGCATCCGGAATGGATTGCAAAAGACTCCGATGGAAACAACATTTATGCCGGAAGCAATTGGAGCGGTTTCATGCCGCTTGACCTAAATAACGAAGACGCTGTTAAATATGTCAGGGAGTCGCTTAGATTTCATAAGGAACTCGGGTTTGATTTCTTTAAACTTGATTTCCTCTATGCTGTAAATCTCTGTCCTATCCATGGGAAAACCAAAAGCGAGACATCGGAATATGCATACTCACTGCTCCGTGAGGAGTTGGGTGATGCTCTGATACTGGGATGCGGAGCAACACTTTCAAATGCAAACGGGAAATTTGATTTCTGCCGTATAGGACCGGATGTATCATTGTCCTTTGACGATGCTTTATATATGAGAATGTTCCACCCGGAAAGAGTTTCAACCAAGGTTACTCTCCAAAATACCATTTTCAGGAGTATGCTTGATGGGCATATGTTTATGAATGATCCTGATGTTTTCCTTCTGAGGGACGACAATATTAAGCTTTCATTAGAACAGAGAAAAGCACTTACGAAAATAAATGCATTGTTTGGCTCTCTTCTTATGACATCGGATAATATCGCTGAATACGATGCTGATAAGAAAAAAATACTGGAGGATGCCCTTGCCATCTTTAAAAACGGCAGACTGGTATCTTATACCAGAAAAAGCAAATGTATATTTATAGAATTCGAATTAAACGGTAAAAACCGCATCATTATTTATGATCCGCAAAAAGGTACCATGCTGGAAAAGCAGAGACGCGTAAGAAAAGATAAAAACGCAGATCATACAAAGGTAATATTTGGGAATAAGATAGACAGCAAGGTAGTAGCAAAAGCAGAAAAATCAAAACAGAAATTTATTGATAAATATGGTGATGATTCAGATAAAAAATACAGCTTTGATGTGACAGATGTACCTGCTCTTGATAATATCGGCGTAAAGAAACTTGTTTTAAAAGATGATGACATTAATAACACCGGAGAAGTTTTCAGCTTAGCGGATAATCCTCTTGTGGTCGGTAATATCAGGATGGGATTTGGCCACTACCGTATAAGCATAGCTATGGCTTCCTGTGCAAAGGCACTGGGCTATACTCCGTATTGGTTGGATCTTGCAGGTTTTGATGCCACCGGTTCAAAAATGATACGTGAACAGAATGATATGTATTCGCTTGCGTCACGCATATCACAGAAGTCGCATGTGTTTAATCATTTTGTATGGGAGCCGCTGAACAAAGAGGGGTTCCGTCAGATTACATATAATGCAAAGGACCAGAAAAATGCCGAACTTCTTAAGCCGATACTAAATGCATTGCCTAAAGATGTTCCTTATATAGCTACTCATGTTTGGCCGAGCCAGGCTGCGATCCATGCCGGGATGACGCATGTGGTAAATGCCATCCCCGACAACTGGGCTATGGCGCTTCATCTTTCCGAAGGTGCTATTCATACCGTGCAGACTCCTTTCGCATATCTGGGTTACAAGATGATGAACGGTTTTTCAAAGAAAGATCTTAAAGGAATGCCCGAGAAAGACCTGAAGATGGTAGGAAGATATGTGGATCATGAGCTGCTCGTTAACTTAGAGGAGGATAATGCATTAAGAATAAAAAGAGCAAACGAAAATGCTCCTATGAGATTCTTAATGACGGTAGGCGGTGCCGGAGCCGGATTTGACCAGTTCCTGTCTATGGTAAAGCATCTGATTCCTTTGGTAAGAAGTGGAAAGTCAGCCGTTTTTATCAACTTCGGTGATCATAAGGATGTATATGAAAAGATGCAGAAAGCTCTGGGAGACATAAAGGTAAATAAATTCTTTGACGATTATGAAGGACTGAAAGAATATGTAAAATCTATACGTAACGGAAACGCTAAAGGAATAACCGCCATTTATGATCCTGATATATTTAATGCGGTATATGCTACGAATCTGCTTATACCGGAAAGTGATGTACTGATAACAAAACCCGGTGAACTGGCATATTATCCTATCCCGAAGCTGTTTATGAAACATATCGGAGGGCACGAAGTATACGGTGCTGTATGTTCACAGGAAGCAGGCGACGGAACCTTTGAATGCGATACCGAGCAAAAAGCAAACGCAATGATAGACAGGTTTATATTTGATAAGGAACTGATTATCCATATGTGTGATCGCATAAATGTTATGAAAAAGAACGGCGATTATAACGGAGCATATGAGTGTGTGAAGTTGGCTATACGAGGAAGGAGCTAATATAATGAGATCAGATATAATAACGGTGACAAGCAAAAATATTGGTATTGATCAGGCTTTAGAGATGACTGAAAGTATTTCTTCAGAAAACGGTCTGGAGAAAAAGCAGAAACTTCATATGAGGCTTTTGGCAGAGGAACTGTTTGGTCTGCTAAAGGGTATTGCGGGTGATGTTGAGGCTGACTACTGGATTGAAGTTACAGGCAAAAAAATCGATGTACACATGAAGTCAGAAGTCCAGCTGACCGATGAGATGAAAAAACAATTCTTAGAAAGCTCATCTACCGGAGAGAATGCCGCAGCGAAAGGTGTTATGGGAAAGATACGTATATTGATAGCTTCGGCACTTCTGTCAACAAAAGAAGTATTGCCTATGGCTCTGATCAATACAGCAGCCGCTTATCAGCCTGCCGGAGGCTCAGGGGCATCATTTGACTGGTCTATGGTTGATTATAGAAATCATATCAAAAAAGAAAACGGCAATAATGAAACTGCAGAGGCCTGGGATGAACTCGAAAAATCCATTATAGCCAATATTGCAGATGATGTAAAAGTAAAAATCCTGGGGAATAAGGTTGAAATCATAGTGTTTAAGAATTTTGAATAAAACCTGTCAAAAGGCGCAAAACGATGTAAATATCGTGATGCGCCTTTTGTAGTTTATTCCCTGTCTTTTAATACTTCTGCAGGAGTGATCCTGTTAATCTTTCTCAAGAGCAGTGCATTGACTGCAAAGTATATTGCCAAAAGTCCGACATATATCCCGGCATACAGCATCCATGGATAATGAAGGTTCATGGAGCAGGCTACATTCGCTATAAATGAAGGATATATTGAATCAATTATCAGCTTTGCAAGAGGGATGGTTATTATTCCGCCTATAGCTACAATAGCTGTGTTTCCATTCAGATACAGCTTTCTGACTTCATTAGAACGGTATCCGAATATCTTGATCAGTGATATTCCCATGGCAGATCTGTCGATCATTACTGCCATCATAAGATACATAACTACACAGCATATAACTATACCGGCACTGATAAGTGTTACTGTCAGTGACATCATAATATCAAGAAATACTGCTGATGAGTGCTCTATATCCTCTTTTGTGGTTACTGAATACAGTCTGCCCTCTTCTATATCAAGCTTTTCATCAGAATAGAGCACATTGATATAATCTTCATCCTCTCCAAACAGTTCTCTCATGGAATCTATATCCATGAATACTGTAAAACCGACTGAATAATCACTGATACCGGTAATGGTAAATGTATAATTCAGATCCATGGTCTTATCTTCTAATGTAATTTTATCTCCCACTTTGTAGCCATATCTCTGTATAAGCGAAGTATTGATCACCGCCTTGTTTTTCCCCTTCTCGGGATCGGCATCAAAATACCTGCTTGTACCATCTATACCGATCACCGATACATCCTGATTATAGCCTTCACAGTCTATTGACAGGCTCTTTAAGTATGTAGATTCAGCCTCTTTCGGAATATCATCGGTTTTTATAGGATATTTTAACAGATACATATATTCATATTTTGTATCCCTTACATTATCATCCCTTACATTTGAACATAATACATATGTATTTATGCCAAGTACGATAACCATAAGTGTGATCAGCATACCTATAAGTATTATAATGGCTGACCTTGATTCCCTCAGAAGCTGTCTGACTGCAAACAGTTTTGTAAAGCTCTTTATCTTCAGATTGTATGCCTTTAGTTTTCCGCTCTTCTGTTCATTTCTAAGCAGTGAAAGTGCTGTACGAGATAACTTTCCGTTTATAGTTATCAGGTTTACTACCAGAGATATAACAGGAGGCAGAACCAGTCCATACAGTATCAAATAAGCGGGATGTACCATATCGAACTCTGGTATAGAAAAATAATCATATGTGCTCTGAGCCATCATCGGGATACCGATAGGTGTGAATGCCAATATACATCCGATACCGCCTGCAATGAATGAAATAATAGTAGGAAGAGCTACATAATGCCTTAGTAAGTCTTTTTTCTTTACTCCCATGGAATACAAAGCACCTATTACACTCTGCTCTCCCTCTATCTGATGAACAATAAACACTGATATAACATATGCAAACAGTATAAGGACTATAACTCCTGCGACAAGACCTACACGCTTGTCCATGATGACATCTCCTGCTGCAGCTGCTATCCTGATATTTTCATCTGCTTTTACAAACTCTGTCAGGTTATCAAGTTTTACTTCAAATACTTCATCTATCAGTTTTTCAGTCTCGGTTTTAAACTCCTTCATACCATCATCGAGTTCAACCGTACCATCATACAGACCTCCATCATCCATTCCAAATTTGGCAAGTCCGTTTTTCATCTTTTCGGCTCCGTCCTTTACCTTTCCGGTACCGTCCGACAACTGCTCAACAGCATCTGTAAATTCTTTTTTCTTATCAAGAGCCTCTCCTATAGTCTCACGGAAATACTCATCTTCAACTTTCTCATAATCAAAGTCGAGTGCTTTGATTTTTTCTTTCAGATCATCTGCGCTTTCTTCTCCAAGTCTGAAAGCATATGTAAAGCTCTCTGTCTTTTCTGATATAGATCTTATGTGCTCATATGTATCTGCTGATACGAATATAACACCAAATTTCTCTGAGTCTACTGCCGGACTTGCAAAAGTCTTTAGTGCAGCATCGTAGTCAGGTACGGAACCGATACCGACTATTTTTACATTTACCCCTGATACAGGGATTGTATCTCCGATTTTTATATTGTTGACCGATGCATGATTTTTTTCTATAACTGCTTCATGATTACCTGTATTTTCTGCATTGGGTAATCTTCCCTCATCAAGTGTGATCAGGTCAACCTTTTCTCTTGTTTTAAATACTCTTAAGACCGAACCGTTTGAACTGTCAGCATCAAAGCTGAACATTTTCTCTATAACTGTACCTTTATCTGAAAGCTTGTCAATTTCACTGTCTGTCAAAGGGATAAATACTGAAAACTGTCCGTCTTCAACCATATTTTTACTCTTTGCTTCCTCAGTACCGATCAGTACCAATTCTGAGGATCCTACTATACTGACTACCAGATATATACCCAGTATGATCATCAGCATCAAAGCTGCATATCTTCCGAAATTTGATTTTAAATCCCGAAGGATTCTTTTATTTAAAACACCATTCATGTCTATTTCTCCATTTACAAGATTCTTCTATCCCGCATTACAGGTCTTCAAGTTCAGCTGCAGGCACTCTGGTTTCGTTTTCATAGTCCTTTGTGATCAGACCGTCTTTTAGGAATATAACTTTATGAACCATATTTTTTATTGAATTATTATGGGTTACTATCAGCATCGTTGTATTATACTTTGCGTTTATCTTTTCGAGAAGCATAAGGATATCCCTTGATGTTTTTGAGTCCAGCGCTCCTGTCGGTTCATCACACAAAAGGAGTTTGGGATTTTTTATCAAGGCTCTTGCTATGGCGCATCTCTGCTGCTGTCCTCCCGAAAGCTGTGAAGGGAACTTATTCTGATGCTCGGTAAGCCCCAGTGTCTCAAGCAGTTCATCCATATCCAGAGGATTCTGTGAGATATATTCACATATCCTGATATTTTCTCTTACTGTAAGATTGGGCACAAGATTATAAAACTGGAATATAAATCCAAGACTTTCTCTTCTATAGTCGGCAAGTTTTTTAGGATTTAAGCCGAATATCTCATTTCCGTCAACCTTTACAGATCCCGAATCCATATTGTCTAGCCCTCCTATGCAATTAAGGAGTGTTGATTTCCCGGAACCGCTGGTGCCCTGTATAACACACATCTGCCCTTTTTCCACACCGGTGCTGACACCTTTTAATACCTGGATGTAACTGCCATCCTGACCATAACTCTTTTTTACATTTTTAACTTCTAAGTACATTTTATGCTCCTTTCCGATACCCTGCTTCAAGCAGGATTTTTGTTTGTTAGAATTCTACATAACAATGTTATGTAAATGTTATTTTTTTACTGTCATCCCATTAGAAGAATGACAGTAATGCTTTTACTTATTAAGCGATACCATCACAAGCTCTACCCAGCCTTCAATCAGATAATTCATTATCTTTCTAAGTTTAAGTTTTGCCTGCTCCATATCTGTCTCGTGTTTTATAACATTTAAAAATGCATCAACTGTGATATGTGACATCCAATGGGACATGTATTCATCATACGTATATCCCTTAAGTCCCGATAACATAATAGGCATAGAGTTTTCTGTAAGTGTTACCAATTCATCTATACAATTTTCATAAACAGTATTTTCAGCAGATGTAAGTAGGAGCATAAGGCTATCATAATTACTATATATATACTCCACCAACATATCGGACAGATCACTGTGATCCATCTCCATGTTTTCCATGGAATCAAGATGCTGCATATATTCCCTGTCTTCCTGAAAATGTTCCATAAGAAGTTTTTTCAGACCTTTTATCGGCTGATCCACTATGGCTGAAAATAACTCTGCTTTGTTTTCAAAGAAGAAATATAATGCACCGGTAGTTACTCCTGCTTTAGCACATATGCTCCGGAGTGATGCTTTATTATATCCTTTTTCTTTAAACTCTTTTTTTGCTGCCTCTATCAGAAGGGCTCTTTTTTCATATTCAACGTTTTCTTTCATATATTGTATTCTTGACAGATACTTCTCATCTTAGACTGTTCTGTCGTAATGATTATCAGTCAAGCTCTATCCTCTCAAAAAAATAGATAACAGTGTTACATAACGCTGTTATCTTATCACTGACTTATAATATTGTCAAGTACTTTTTGATATTTTTTTTATTCTGTTTAACCAAGTCCTACATCAAGGGCCATCATCATTACAAAACCTACTGCAAAACAGACTGTTCCGATATTGGAATGCTCACCCTCAGACATCTCAGGTATAAGCTCTTCTACCACTACATAAAACATTGCACCGGCGGCGAAGCTTAACAGATAAGGAAGCACAGGCAAAAAGAAGCTTGCGGCAAATATGGTAAGCAACGCTCCTATCGGCTCTACTATACCTGACAGGGTACCATATACAAATGTCTTCCATTTTGGCATACCTTCAGCTACAAGAGGCATGGATACTATGGCTCCCTCCGGGAAATTCTGTAACGCTATACCAAGAGCCAGGGCTAATGCTCCACTCAAAGCTATCTCATTATTTCCATACATCCAGCCGGCATAAACAATACCGACTGCCATTCCTTCCGGAAGATTATGCAGTGTAACTGCAAGCACCAACTTGGTGGTACGCTTAAGACCTGACTTAGGTCCCTCTTCACTCTTATCCAGATGCATATGCGGTATAATAATATCCAGGAACAAAAGGAACAGCATACCGATGATAAATCCAATCATTGCAGGTACAAATGACAGTTTTCCCATATCATCCGACTGCTCAAGCGCCGGCAGAAGCAAACTGAAAAACGATGCTGAAATCATAACTCCGGCTGCAAATCCACCCATTGCTTTTTTAAGTTTATCATTCATTTCCCCTTTAAGGAAAAATACGCAGGCTGCTCCTAGTGTCGTACCAAGGAATGGAATCAGGATACCTTCTATTATTTCTATTGACATAAATTTCATCTCCATATAATGATGTTGGTTAGAGTCTCCTAACTTCTACCCATATTATATATTTATAAATCTATTTGTCAATATCCTTTTGAGCTGAAAAAAGGAGCAGCAATCAAGCCGCTCCTTTCAACTTTAAGGAAGATTTTTATGTATTTCAGTTTCAGAGAAATCATCTAACGATAACTGTCTTAACTTCTGAGAACTCGCCATATACCTTGTTGCCCTCATAATCTGTAGAGAATGCACGTACCTTTACATAGTAAGTGTTGCTCTTAAGTTTCTTGGTCTTACCTGAGGTCTTACCGGTTATGGTCTTTGTCTTTGCTTTCTTGAAATTACTGTTTGTTGAATATACAATCTCATATCCTTCTGCATTTTCTGCTGCAGTCCAAGATACAGAGATTTTCTTGTTGCTCTTTGCTTTTGCCTTAGAGATGCTGACAGCATCAGGAGCTAAGCCTTCATTATAGAAGTATGTGATGTCACCTTCCGATGAATGGAATATAAGGGTACGGGTACCATCGATAACACTGATCTCGTAAGTAGCTGTCTTTGTTCCTTCATCCTCACTTACTACGATGTAAACACCGTTCTCTACTTCATCATTCTTTTCGGTTGCGTAGATATAGAAAGGATACTGGCTGGCGAGCATATAGTCGCCGCTGCCTGCCATATCAACATAGCTCTTGCCGAAACCTGCCTTGCTGAGCTGCATTACCATTGAAGCATTTTCATATCCGGGATAATCCTTTAACATAGAGGTATCCATAGACCATACACCTGCCATAGATGCTCTCTGTGCGTTAGCCTCTGCTCCGCTCATGGGTGCTAAATTTTCTACAACAAAGAGTGCTATAACCTTCTGGATCATTATCTCCTGAGGATCATCAAATGCATCTGCAGGGAAACCTGCACTAAGCCAGTTCTTATATTTGCCCTCAGTTAACTTAAGAATCTCTTCTTCACTGCTTCCATATCTGAACTCAAGATGGTAAGTGGTAGCAGGTGTATCAGGACACATGAAAATGTATGCAAACTCATCTTTGTTACCGTCCTTGCTCTTGTACAGGCATCCCTCATATCCCATCTCCTGTCCTTCAACAGTGCCGGTAGCTGATGCAATTTTTACAAATGCATAATCATGAGTAATTTCCTTTCCGTTATTCTTTGTGAATGTAACCTTTGTGCCATCATCGCCACCAAATGTGATCTTAGCAACATCCTCAGTATAACCGCAGAAGAAATCGTCGCCTGCCTCATCACCGTAAGTAGTTGCTCCGATAGCCTGCTTCATAATACCTACACACATATCAGCCATTGACTCACCAACTACAGCTGCAGTGTAATCATGCCAATAATGATCATATTCCGAGTTAAAAATACCTCCTATAAAAAGAGGAACATATTCTCCTTTGATTTCGTTTAAGAAATCCTCCCCATTGATAGCCTGTTCAGCTACCGGTTCATCCGCTTTTACATTGGATGCAGGCATTTCAACAGTAAAAATGCCCAGTGTCAGCACCAACAAAAGTGCTGTAAGTGTTTTGATAAATCCTTTCATGATTTATTCATTTTCCTTTCCTTTAAATATTTAAAAGGCCTGCTTAACAAGCCTTTTATAACAAGATAAAATAATTGATTTAGTTAGCCATTGCTAACTATACTGATAAATTATCGACTGATCCCCTCCCCTAAACGGGTCAGGGTCAGTCGTAATTTACAGTATCTCTAACAAACATATTTTAGTTAATCATCCGATACTTATCAAAGCTAAATAAGAAGTAATTGGGTCTCTAGTCTAAAAAGTCTATATGACAGTACGTTGGCGGCATACTGTCTTGAGGTTTGAAGGATTAACGATAAGCTTATTATCGAATGATTATTTAAAAACATCTGTCAGTTACCTTACGCTAACTGATTATATCATAATGTTTATTTTTGTCAAGCATTTTTTTTAAGTTTTTAAAATTTTTTTTATTACTTTGGATAAAGATAAAAACCGACCGGTTCCAATAAGATATTTGAAACCGGCCGATTTCTTTTATGGAGAGAAACGATTTTTATGAGGTCAGATTGTTTTAGTGTCAGGCAAAAGATTTGTCATACTCTTAAGCCCTGTCAGTATAGTAGAACCATTATGAAGCAGAGCTGACGATGCAGGATTCATAACACCGAAAAGTCCTCCGGCAATAAGTGCAGAATTAAATCCAAGTATAAACCTGTAATTCGCTTTTATCCTCTTCATCAGAGCTGTGCTTATTTCTCTTAACGTGATAAGCTGATGCAGATCATCAGAAGCAATGGTGATATCTGCTATTTCTCGTGCTATCGGAGCTCCGTCAAGGATAGCTATACCTACGTCCGCTTCAGAAAGTGCAGGTGTATCATTTACCCCATCACCTATCATGACTACCTTATGTCCTTTTTGTCGTTCGTTTTTTACAAATTCCGCTTTATCCTCAGGGAGCACCTCAGCACAGAATTCATCCAGACTCAGTTTGGCGGCTACAGCCTGGGCATTCTTTTTGTTATCACCGGTCATCATGCAGATTTTCTTAAAGCCCAGTTCGTGAAGGCTTTTGATAACCTCTGCTGCTTCTTCTCTTAAAGGATCAAAGATACAGAGCACTGCTGCCAGCCTGCCTCCGATAGCCATAAAAATACGTGAGTATTCCCTGTTTATCTCGTCAAGCTTATAAGCCTCATCTTCAGGGATGATACATCCCTCATCCTCCATGACAAAGTGATAACTGCCTATGACTACATGTTCATTATCTATGGAACTGCTTATGCCGTGTGCAACAATATATTCCACCTTTGAATGCAGTTCATCATGATCCAGCCCTTTATCCTTAGCACCTTTTACTATAGCATTGGCTACAGAATGAGGATAATGCTCTTCAAGGCAAGCTGCTATACGCAGCATCTCATCAGGATCACGGCCTTCAAAGCTTACTACATCCATAAGTGTAGGAGTAGCGTGTGTGAGTGTTCCTGTTTTATCAAATACCAGAGTATCAGCTTCAGCCATGGCTTCCATAAATTTGCCGCCCTTTACGGATATCCTGTGTTCCCTGCATTCCTTAATAGCAGAAAGCACTGCTAAAGGCATGGATAACTTCATGGCACATGAATAATCAACCATCAGGAACGAAAGTGCTTTAGTAGCATTTCTGGTGAGCAGATATGTTATACCTGCTCCCAAAAGACTATATGGTACAAGTTTATCAGCCAGTCGGTATGCTTTAGCCTCTGTATCCGATTTTAATTTTTCAGACTCTTCTATCATTTTGACTATCTGGTCGAACTTACCGCTGCCGGCTGTCTTTGTAACCTCGATGATACATTCGCCTTCCTCTACGACAGTACCGGCATATACATAGCCACCCGGACTCTTTACCACAGGCTCGGATTCACCGGTCATAATGGACTGGTTTACAGTCATCTCGCCTTCGATAACTTTACCGTCAAGAGGTATGATCTCTGAATTTCTGACGATAATATGATCACCTGCAAGTACCTGGTTTACACCAACCTGTATTTCTTTCCCATCGTTTTTAAGCCATACCTTATCTATATTCAGTGACATAGAATGTGCAAGGTCATTAATTGATTTTTTGCGTGTCCATTCTTCGAGGGTCTCACCGATATTGAGCAGGAACATAATAGAAGAAGCTGTATCAAAATCTCTCCTGATGATCGAGGTAGCTATAGCCACACCATCAAGAGTTTCAACCTGCAGCTTACCGTTTTTAAGTGCAAGCAAACCCTTGACTATATAAGGGATGCTCTTGGCGATGCTTCTGGCTATTGCCAGCGGTGTGGGCAGAAAGATTTTTCTCATGAACATCCCGGTAACGGAGAAGAACAGCTTTTCCTCATACTTACGGTTCATCTCTCTACCGGTATTTTCCGGTACGAGTGCTTTTATTCTTTCATCCTGAGGGTCAAAAACCGCCAGTGCAGAAAACAGACTTTCCTTATCCTTTTCGGATGAATTAAGAAATGTTACTACTGCATTGCCGGTTCTTTCATCTACAGAAACTTCTTTTACAACATCGATGTTACGGATATAGTATTCCACGAGGTCCGCTCTGTGCATGGACATACACGGATAAGGTATTTTTATCCTTATTTTTTTACTTGATTCATGTAATACTACACATTTCATAGGATTCACGCTTCCTGTTCTTCGTAGCTTTCGATTATAGCCTTAGCCTTTTCGTATTCCTGCTTTCTCTTCTTATCATAACGTTTTTCATTGATATCTACAGCATCCTCATGGATATCACCACAGTTTTCCTTTATAGTAGCTGCAGTCTTCATTACGCTGTCCTTGCCACGGAGAACCGCTGCGGTACAATGGGTATATACTGTTTTTGCATCCTTGCTTGAAAGGATAGCAACACCTGCTGTTCCAAAAAGAACACCGCCTGCAAATGTACATAATTTCTTCCAGTTCATATAAAAACCTCCTTGTGCTAAATTAATTGTCTGCCATTTTTATAAACAAATCCTGTGGGCTATCAACCCATTATAATTTGGCTTAAATATAGTATAGCACCAAGTGCTTATCATCAAAAAACTAACTTTTGTTAGTCTCAACTAACAGCCTGCTAAAAAAATTAGATGTCTTTATCTAACATCCGTAAATGTGATTTTATCTTTTCAAAGGTCGTATCAGATATCGCATGCTCTATAAGGCAGGCATCTTCTTTAGCAGTTTCCTTGTCTATGCCGATATGTTCAAACCATTTAATAAAGAACATGTGACGCTCCAATATCTTTTCGGCTGAGATTTTACCGGAGTCAGAAAGAAGTATCCTCCAGTCATCCTTTATTATCAGACCTTCATTTTCCAGTTTAGAAAGAGCCACACTGACACTTGCTTTAGAATGACCGAGATGGGCAGCAATATCCGTAACCCTGCACGCACCAAGCTTATTGGTACAGACAAGGATGGTTTCAAGATAATCTTCTTTTGAAATCTTCATAGTCCTGCCCATGACACTGCATCTCCTGTATGTCTAATGTCTAACTTCTATCCCGTCTATTCATCATTATAAAAGATGAAAGTTCAGATCATATAGGTTAGTGTTATCTAACCTATATAGTTATACCACGCTAACTCAAAAATGTCAAATAAAAAAATAAGCCGACTCCATTCGGAATCAGCTTAATTATCATAACTTACATCCTTTGTTTTATACTGCCTGCTAAACAGCATATAAGAAATGCTACCACATCCGTAGCCACTATGGTAGAGCCTACAGGAGTACCGGTCATAATAGAGATGACCAGGCCCAACACCGCACATATTACGGCAAACACAGACGAAAATACCGTTACCTTCTTAAAGCTTTGAAAAAGTCTCATCGCTGAAAGTGCCGGGAATATGATGAGGGCCGAAATAAGTAACGAGCCTACCAGATTCATGGCCAATACTATGATAACCGCTATGACTACTGCAATCAGGAAATTATATGCATTTGTACTTACACCCGAAGCCTTTGAAAAGTTCTCGTCAAAGGTAACTGCAAATATCTTATTATAAAACAGAATGAAAATTGCTATAACAACAACCGACAATATTATACACAACACCACTTCCGTACTGTCAAGTGTAAGTATGGAAGTCGAACCAAACAAGGTACTGCACACATCTCCGGAAATATTTGCCGATGTAGAAAACACATTCATTACAAGATATCCGAGAGCAAGTGCTCCAACCGAGATCATGGCTATGGCTGCATCACCCTTTATCTTGGTGTTCTGACCGGTCTTTAAAAGTAATACGGCGCAAATAACAGTCACAGGAAGTATCAGCAGCATATTGTTGGTGAGCTTCATGACTGTAGCTATCGCCATGGCTCCAAATGCAACATGGGACAAACCGTCTCCTATGAAGGAATATCTTTTAAGTACCAGCGTCACTCCGAAAAGAGAGGAACACAATGATATCAGTACTCCTACTATCAGAGCATTTACGACAAATGAATATTGCAGATATGTAAATAACTTATCAAGCATTTTGTCTTCCGCCTTCCTGGCTCATTAAGAAGAACCGGCCTTCGTCACTCTCAATGTACTCTTCCCTGCTGCCATAAAACAGTTTTGCTCCGACATGAAGAATATGTGTAGCATATTTCACTGCAGCAGCTATATCATGTGAGATCATGATGATGGTAATCCCCTCACGGTTAAGTCCGTTTATCAGTTCATACATATCAGCAGTCACCTTAGGATCAAGTCCCGAAACAGGTTCATCAAGTAAAAGGACTTTTCTCGTAGCACATAATGCCCTGGCTAAAAGTACTCTCTGCTGCTGTCCTCCTGAAAGATCCCTGTAGCAGTTGTCAGCAAGCTGGGTTATCCCCATTCTTTCCATATTTTCTTCTGCCAGCTTCTTTTCCTCTTTGTTGTAAAAGGGTCTGAAGCCTGCACGCGCCTGACATCCCGAAAGCACAATTTCCCTAACGGATGCGGGGAAATCCCTCTGTACAACCGTCTGCTGCGAAAGATAGCCTATCTCGTTAGCCTTTAAACCGTCACCGAATACTATCTCACCACTCACAGGCTTTATAAGTCCGAGCAAAGTTTTCATTAACGTGCTTTTTCCGGCACCGTTTTCTCCCACTATGCACAGATAATCCTGTTTGTCAACTTTAAAGTTTATGGGTTCGGTTATGGTTTTCTTTTCATAACCTACCTCAAGATTTTTTACCGTAATAAACGACATTGAAAAACCTCGTTTCTGATTATTTAACGAACCTGCCTATAGTTCATTGTCCCGCCTGGCAGTCATCACATATACCGTAAAATACCGTCCTCTTCGGATCCATACGGAACTGATGATGCTCATATAAATGTGACTCCAGTTCATTTAATTCATCACAATGCATATGGATAAGCTTTCCGCATTTTTCACATTTACAATGAAAACAGGTTTCTTCGGAGCAGTGCGAACCTCCGGTATATTCAAAGCAGGCCGGACTGTTCATATCTATAATATATTTATTGACTATACCTTCATCCACCAGCTTTTCTAACTGACGGTACACAGTAGCCTGTCCTATGGTCTCTCCCTGAGAGCGGAAAAATTCACATGCATCTGCTACAGTAATGTGCTTTCCTTTTGCTCCTTCAAGGTAATTAAGCAGCTTCTCCCTCTGCTTTGTCTTATATACCGATCTTTTTTCCAAAATTGCACCTCCGCCAATTTGAAAATCTTTCTCAATTATAATACATAATTTTCATTTGTCAAGTTATTTGAGAACGATTATCGGATTTTATTTGAGAATTATTATCATTTTTCTTGACATAATAAATCCACTGTGATAGAATCACTAACGAATCTTTTCAGGGAGGATATAGTTATGCGTAATAATCTGATTTTTAGGAAATCTGCGGCCGGTATCCTTGCCGTTTTATTACTCATGCTCACTATCTTCTCTTCAGTCTATATCATAACTGAAAGCGAACATGATTGCGAAGGAGAAGACTGTGCTATCTGTCACATGATAGAAATCTGTGAGGGCATATTGCATAATACTGGCAAAGTCTTATCTTTCTGCATAATTGCCGCTTTTATACATTGTATATCAGAGTTTTTACAGATTATCAAATCCAACCTTTCTTTCAAAAGGACTCTCTTTGACCTAAAAGTTCGCCTTAACAATTGAAATGTCTTCTTTGTTTCATAAACGGACAGAATAAACAGGAGGATAATTTTTTTAATGAAAAAAATAATATCAATAATTGTAGCCGTTATGCTAATAGCCGGCTCTCTTTCAGCATGTTCAGATAAACAAAATAGCGATAACAAACAAGATTCTCAGTCAGTATCTAATAATTCCGGCACAAAGAAACTGAAAATAGTAACAACTATCTTTCCGGAATATGACTGGGTTAGGACTATCGTAGGAGAAAATGCAGATCAGCTCGACCTCACTATGCTACTCGATAATGGTGTGGATCTCCACAGCTACCAGCCTTCAATAGATGACATCCTGAAAATATCTACCTGTGACATGTTCATCTATGTCGGAGGCGAATCTGACAAATGGGTTGATGACGCCTTAGCCCAGGCGACAAATAAAGATATGGTAGTAATCGATCTGTTAGATATTCTCGGAGATAAGGTTAAGAACGAAGAAATTGTCGAAGGCATGGAGCATGAGCATGAACATGAGGATGAGGATCATGACCATGAAGAAGATCACGATCATGACGAGGATCATGAGCATGAGGAAGAACTCGATGAGCATGTATGGCTTTCCCTTAATAATGCCGGGATTATATGTGACAAGATTACAGAAAGCTTAAAGAAACTTGATAGTGCTAATGCTGATCTATACCAGTCTAATCTTAATGCTTATAAGGAAAAACTCAGCTCTCTGGACGCTCAGTATAAAACCGCAGTTAATGAATCTGTTGTAAAAACACTCCTGTTCGGAGACAGATTTCCTTTCAGGTATATGACAGATGATTACGGTTTAAGCTACTATGCTGCCTTTACCGGCTGCTCTGCCGAGACCGAAGCAAGTTTCGAGACAGTAATCTTTTTGGCCGGAAAAATCGATGAATATAATCTGAAATCAATTCTGACAATCGAAGGCAGTGACAAAAAGATAGCTGAGACTATAAGGAATAATACAAACACGAAAGATCAGAAAATACTTACATTAAACTCTATGCAGGGAATTACATCCACAGATATCAGTAACGGTGTAACATATCTTTCTGTTATGACCGATAATCTGAATATCCTCAAAGATGCATTGAACTGATTACGGAGGTAAACTCGGGTGAAAAAATCGATATATATGTTGCTCGGCGCTGTAATCTTAAATTTTATGACCGGTTGCACTGCAGCTAATGTGACATCAGACAGGACAAGCAATCAAACATCTCAGGTAGATCAAATCATACAGCAGCAAGTAGAAAAATCAGAAGCACAAAAACAGGATAAAGCTGAGGAAGACATGGTTACCCCTACAGAGATCACTGATCAGATAACAGCCACACCTGTACCGATAACTGACGTACCTGAGCAGATCATCGACGTTCCTGAACAAATTGAAGAGACCCAGGAAAAGCAAACATCAGAAATCATACCCGAATACGAAAAAGTCGATATAGACCTTACAGAACTTTCAAGCACAATGGTATATTCAGAGGTATCTAACATGATGTCGATGCCTGAGAATTATATCGGTAAAACTGTCAGGATGGAAGGTGATTTCTATACATATTATGACGAAAACCAGAACCAATACTATTTTGCCTGTCTCATCCGTGATGCTACAGCTTGCTGTGCACAGGGTATAGAATTTGTCCTGGCAGGCGACTATACATATCCCGATGACTACCCCGAGGAAGGCAGCTCTGTATGTGTATCAGGAGTCTTTGATACATATGTGGACGGACCATACACATATTGTACACTTAGAAATGCCAAATTTGAGTAGGAATACATATTTAACACAGCTATTATAAAGATACAAAAAGGACTTCTGCTCGAAGTCCTTTTTACATTGTTCTCACCATCATACATAAGAACATTATAATTCTTACTATCATTAACTAATATATTCTCTTTTTATTTCAAGTACTTTGTAACCTGTTTTATTTATGATATCCTTCAATCTTTCATCAGATACCACATCATTGGTAAGGAACTCCGACAGACCGGTTGCATGGGATGTTTTTAGTTTCTTCACATTTAGATTTGACCTGATAGCATCGTTTATATGACTTTCACACATTCCACACATCATGCCATCAATCTGAAGGGTTATTTTCTTTATGACATTTTGATCTTCTACTACAATGCTATTATCACCCGATGTATCAGACGATTTCCCGGATTGAGGTTTGTGACAGCTCCCTGCCATACCACAGCCCGAACAGCTGCCGCCACATGAACAAGAGGATTTCCCCGATTTTTTATCTTTTATCATTTTGTAGACAATCAGTCCTACAATTATTATCAGTACTGCTAATACTGCAAAAGTGCCGGGATTCATATCCATTAGTCCTCCTCTCTGTGCTTTATTTTCCTTTATACTAACATTTATTATATAATATTTCAATATAAATCGATGTCATCCTGAGTTTCAGCAAAGAAATTATAATGATTCTTTGTTGGAGACTTGACTGCCAAAACAGTCATGTCAAAGCTCAGGATGACACCTTATTTAAATCATATAACCATCACTCTGATTTAAGAATGACATTTGTTATTATATTATGCGGCCTTCTTGCTTTCACCCTTATATTTTGCAGTTCTGATGTTAGCCTCTTTGTAAGGTCTGAACAGCATGTAGCACATAAATGCGATAGCTGCTACAGAAACTATTACGCCGATAACATTTGCCTCACCGGTGAACAGTCCGCCGATATGCATGATGCAAAGTGCTACAAGATATGCAAATCCACACTGGTAACCAATTGCAAACCATGTCCACTTACGGCTGTTCATCTCACGCTTGATAGCACCGATTGCTGCGAAGCAGGGAGCACAAAGGAGGTTGAATACCAGGAATGACATACCTGTAATACCTGTAAATGCTGCACCGATTGCTTCGTATGTATTGCCTGCACCACCATAAAGAACACCCATTGTACCAACAATGTTTTCCTTTGCAACAAGTCCTGTGACAGATGCAACGACTGCCTGCCAGTTGCCCCATCCGAGAGGTGAGAAGATCCAAGCGACAGCATTACCAATCTTAGCTAATATGCTGACATCGATCTCATCCTCTGCAAGCATCCTGAAGCCATCCTCTGCCCAACCAAATCCTTGTAAGAACCAGATAACAATCTGTGAAATAAGGATAACGGTTCCGGCTTTCTTGATAAAGCTCCATCCACGCTCCCACATGCTTCTGAGTACGTTTCCAAGTGTAGGCATGTGATATGCGGGAAGCTCCATAACGAAAGGAGCAGGCTCGCCGGAGAACATCTTTGTCTTCTTTAACATGATACCGGAGATGATGATCGCTGCAAGTCCGATAAAGTAAGCACCTGTTGATATCAATGCAGATCCATCAAATATAGCACCTGCTACCATAGCGATGAAAGGTAATTTAGCACCACAAGGAATAAATGTGGTAGTCATGATCGTCATCCTACGGTCACGTTCATTTTCAATAGTACGTGATGCCATGATACCGGGGATACCGCAGCCTGTACCGATAAGGATCGGGATAAATGATTTTCCTGAAAGACCAAACTTTCTGAATACTCTGTCAAGTACGAATGCGATACGTGCCATGTATCCGCAAGCCTCAACAAATGCAAGCAGGAAGAATAGAACCAACATCTGAGGTACGAAACCGAGTACTGCACCTACACCGGCAATGATACCATCAAGGATAAGACTCTTAAGCCAATCTGCACATCCGATCTTATCAAGTAGTCCTTCTACAAGTACAGGAACACCGGGTACCCATACGCCATAATTTGCAGGGTCAACACCACCCTCGTACTTTCCAAACATCTCGATAGCGCCGTCCACATCCTCCAGGGTTGCCGTTTCTTCGGTAACCTCCAGGGTCTCCTCATCTTCAAGTTCATAGGTAAGTTCCATGGACTTATCCGAATAGTTTGCCATGATGGCATTTAATTCATCAACAGCTACTGCAGCATCAAACTCTTCTGCTTCAGTATCCATAGCTTCTTCAGCTGCTGCTATGTCTATACCGTCTTCATCTGCCTTTGCAAGGAAACCTGCAAGGATGGCATCTGTATCACCATACTCTTCTTCAGCTTCCTCTGTAGCACTGCCGCCGATACCGAACAAGTGCCAGCCATCACCGAATAATCCGTCGTTTGCCCAATCTGTAGCACTGGCACCTACCGTAACCATAGCCAGGTAGTAGATAGCAAACATAACTGCTGCAAATATAGGAAGTCCTAACCATCTGTTGGTTACTATCTTATCGATCTTATCCGATGTGGATAAGCCGCCTTTATTCTTTTTCTTATATGAAGCCTTTAAGATTTCTCCGATGTATACATATCTCTCATTTGTGATGATTGATTCTGCATCATCGTCAAGTTCCTTTTCAGCTGCAGCGATATCATTCTCGATATGCTTTAATGTAGCCTCAGGGATATTCATCTGCTCTAAGATCTTTTCATCTCTCTCGAAGATCTTTATAGCGTACCATCTCTGCTGATCCTCAGGCATACCGTGTATAGCTGCTTCCTCGATATGAGCGATTGCATGTTCTACAGGTCCTGAGAATGTATGCTGAGGAATGGTTCTGCCATTCTTTGCAGCATCTATAGCCTCTTCTGCTGCCTCCATGATACCGTCGCCCTTAAGCGCCGATATCTCAACTATCTTACAGCCCAGCTGCTTTGAAAGCTGCTTTGTATCTATCTTGTCACCGTTTTTCTTAACTACATCCATCATGTTGATGGCTAAAACTACCGGAATACCGAGTTCTACAAGCTGAGTGGTAAGATACAGGTTACGCTCAAGGTTTGTACCGTCGATGATATTAAGTATTGCATCGGGACGCTCGTTGATCAGATAGTTTCTGGCTACTACTTCTTCCAAGGTATAAGGTGATAATGAGTAAATACCGGGAAGGTCGGTAATGGTCACACCATCATGTTTCTTTAATTTACCTTCTTTTTTCTCTACAGTAACTCCGGGCCAGTTTCCTACAAACTGATTGGAACCGGTCAGTGCATTGAACAGGGTGGTTTTACCACTGTTCGGGTTGCCCGCAAGGGCTATTCTGATGTCCATGTGTTGTACCTTTCTGCAGACTAGATGTATATTTTTTATAAAACCGGATTCGTAACGCATGATAACGCGCCTGCTATGTTATCGATGAAACCGTTATTAATTAAATAATTCAGATTTAGTTATATTGCGCTAACTGTACGTGTTTAAAAATGTTACCCCAAGGTAACCATGGCTGTAAATAAAAGATCCTTCGCTCAGCTCAGGATAACTTTATCACATACACTCTATAAGTTCTGCGTCTGCTTTTCTTAATGAAAGCTCATAGCCTCTGACTGTTATCTCTATAGGATCTCCTAAAGGTGCTACCTTACGGACATAAATCTCGATACCCTTTGTGATACCCATGTCCATGATCCTTTTCTTAATAGCTCCCTCGCCATGGAGTTTTTTTACCTTGGCGGTGCCGCCAATCTCCACATCTCTAAGTGTTTTCATTTAGTTGTTGCTCCTTTCTGCCTTTATAACCGTTTCAAAGATTCTTCTAAAAAGATTCTTAAATCATGATCTTCGCAGCCATTTCTTTGCTGATGGCTACTCGAGACTCTTTGACATTTACTATCAAGTTGCCGCCAATGGATGAAACTACTGTCGCATTTCCGCCAACTACAAAACCTAAGTTTTCAAGATGCTGCTTTACTTCAGGGCTTCCGCCTACTTTTTTTATTACTGATTCCTCACCGGGATTCGCCAAACTTAAAGGCATCATCACTACCTCCTTTACTCCTCTATAATTGCTCAAATCGCCCTATTTAGAGTTAGTTTCCGCTTACTTCGTCTGTATTATAGTTAGTCTCCGATAACTTGTCAAGCATTTTTTATAAAATTTTAAGATTTTCTATGTTTTTTGAAATTTCCTATATATAATGTTGACCTTTTTGTCTATATTTACTATAATAATAAGCGAGATAAAGTTATACTTTACTCTAAACTGATATTATTGATTACGGAGGGTATTATGATATTATTAGAGTCCGGTGAGATGTACCTTGAGACTATACTTGTACTTCAGCAAAGGAATACCAATGTCAGATCTATAGATATAAGCGAAGAGATGAACTTTTCAAAGCCCAGTGTCAGCCGTGCTATAAAACTTTTAAAGACCAATGGTTACATTAATGTTGATCCTAGCGGTTACATCACCTTCACCGATAAGGGCGAGGAAGTGGCTAAGGATATCTATGAAAGGCATCAGGTACTTACCGAAGGTCTGCTCTACCTCGGTGTACCGGAAGATATAGCTGCAAAGGATGCCTGCAAGATTGAGCATGATCTGAGCAAAGAGACATTTGAGGCTATAAAGAAGCATATGGCTAAGTTTAAGAAAACAAATGATAAAACTGCGTCTAAGTCTGTAGCTAAAGCAGGCACAAAGAAAACTTCCAAGGCCGGAGCAAAGAGCAAGAAATAAAACCTAAACTTATAATTTTGAATATTATAATCATTATAGTAACAAAAAAACAGTCATCCTAAACGAAGTGTATGATCAATAATCCTCAGTCTTCTTCGTTAGGATGACTTTTTCGTAATATCCAAAATATTTTTCCTATGAAAGTACTATAACCGAGCTTTAATCGTAACTATATATTTACTCGACTGTAACAGATTTTGCAAGGTTCTTTGGCTTGTCGATATCACAGCCGTTTTTCTTTGCTACATAGTAAGCAAATAGCTGCAGAGGAATGATCTCAATAACAGGTACAAGCAATGCATCTGTCTGGGGTACAAGAAGGACATCGTCTGCCTCCTGGAATATGCTCCTGTTTCCTTCATGTGCTACTGCCAATACTTCTGCACCACGCGCTTTAACCTGCTGGATATTTGAAACTGTTTTCTCAAAGAGCTTTTCATAACAGCAAAGTGCCACTACCAGTCTGCCGGGCTCTATAAGTGCTATTGTACCGTGCTTTAGCTCACCTGCCGCATAAGCCTCGGAGTGAAGGTACGAAATTTCCTTTAATTTAAGTGAACCTTCAAGTGCTACGGCATAGTCCATGTTACGTCCGATAAAGAACAGTGACTGGTTATCATAATATTTATCTGCCATCTTCTTAACTTTAGTGTTTAAGTCAAGCGCACGCTGTGCACGCTCAGGCAGATGCATGATGTCGAGGATCAATGAAGTGTACGCACCGTGTGATATAGTCTTTAACTCACCTGCTGCCCATACTGCAAACATTGCAAGCACTGCTACCTGTGTGGTATATCCCTTTGTAGTCGCAACCGCTATCTCAGGTCCTGCCCATGTGTATATACAGTGATCGGCAAGTTTTGCTATACTGGAGCCTACTACATTTACTATAGCGAGAACAGTGGCTCCTTTATATTTGCATTCCTTCATGGCAGCTATGGTATCCGCTGTTTCTCCGGACTGACTGATAACTATTACCAGAGTTTTGTCATCCATCACAGGATCCCTGTATCTGAGCTCACTTGCTACCTCAGCCTCTACCTGGATCTTACACAGTGACTCAATGATACTGCGTCCTACACATCCTGCATGATATGCCGAGCCACATGCTGTAATATGCACGCGGTTGAATTTCTTCATATCCAGACCTTTTATTTCATCAAATACTATACTTAGATCAGTATCTCCGCAATTCAGCGTCTCACACTTAATTCTTGGTTCAATTGTGGCTTTTAAGGCCTGCGGCTGTTCCATTATTTCCTTCATCATGAAATGTTCGTAGCCGCTCTTTTCCGCCGAAGCTATATCCCAGTTGATATGTCTTATCTCTTTATCTATTTCTTTGCCGGTGTGATCAAATACCTTGACCTCATCAGGAGTTATCTCTGCAACTTCGCCGTCATCAAGATCGATCACATTTTTTGTATTGCTGACAAGTGCTGTTATGTCAGATGCAAAATAGTTTTCACCTATACCTACACCTATGATCAGAGGACTTGCCTGCTTTGCTGCAAATATCGTACCGGGATACTCGTCTGAAATTACTCCGATAGCGTATGAACCGGTAAGCCTTGCGATAGTCTTCATCAGAGCTTTTTTGAAGTTACCCTTATAATTATATGCCAAGAGCTGTACTATAACTTCGGTGTCAGTCTCGCTCTTGAACTCAATGCCGTATTTCTGGAGCTCTGCTCTGATCTCTGCGAAATTCTCAATAATACCGTTATGTACTACGGCGAATTTTCCGTCAGCTGACAGATGCGGATGTGCGTTTGTGTCACTGGGTATACCATGTGTAGCCCAACGTGTATGTCCTATACCGCAAACTCCCTTAAAGTCCGGTTCAGCCTCGAACTTTTCAACGAGATGGCTGACTTTACCGGTAGCCTTAAGCATCTTTATGGATGAAGCAGGAGCGCTGCCGTTTTCGGTCTCCGCACTCTTCTCACTCTGTATAGCGATACCTGCAGAGTCATATCCTCTGTATTCAAGTCTCCTCAAACCTTCAAGCAATATAGGTCCGGCCTGGTTAATGCCTGTGTAACCTGTAATTCCGCACATGGTATAATATCCTCCCTAAATCGATTCCCGGCCAATCACCGGGACGGTTCTCTGATTGAAAAAGAGCAAAAATATCCCTACTTATGTAGAAACATCTTTGCCTCCATCTGTGAAAATATTACTACTCTTATTTAGAACTGTCAAACAAATAATAATACGTTATATAACATCCTATGTGATTGTTTAAAAAGAGGCAATGGGGATGTGGCCCCCATTGCCTCTTTTCAAATCAACTATTTAATTTGATGCTCCAGCTGAAGGATTCATCATTTCATTTATAGTATCTGCATTATATGGTACCGCTGACCCTTTATATACAACAGCCCAGCCATCACTTGTTATATATAATTTCACTTCATCAGTTAGGTCGATTATTACTCCCACTGAATTCTCATCAGCATCTTTAAATTCTCTACTTGTTATTCCGGTACCTTGTGAAGAAGATTGTGAATTAACCATTGAAGCCGCTTCAGTAGCGATAGAGGTTATCCATTCCGTATATGTTAAAGTGCTGTTTCCAGTTTCAATACGTGCTACTTCAAGAGCTGACTTTCCGTCTGCTCCAGCACTTCCGTTAGTTCCGTCGGTACCCTTTAGAGACTCAAGCCACTGTGCTTCTGTACCAACATAACCATTTGCTACTGCTATTTCATATGCTGACTTTCCGGGTGCGCCATCACTTCCGTTGGTTCCATTAGTACCATTTGTTCCGTTAGTTCCATTGGTTCCGTTTGTACCAGCAGCTCCCTTCAGGGATTCAAGCCACTGTGCTTCTGTTCCGACAAAACCATTTGCTACTGCTATCTCATATGCTGATTTTCCATTTGCTCCAGCTGCACCAGTATCTCCTTTATCACCCTTTGCTCCTGTCGCACCAGTATCTCCTTTATCGCCCTTAGCACCGGTGTCACCCTTGTCACCTTTATCGCCTTTGTCACCCTTGGATCCAGTTCCTGCGATGGTTGTTGTGTCACCTTTATCACCTTTCTCCCCTTTAAGTGACTTTATCCATTCAGATTCAGATTTTGCTGTAGTCAGCCCTGTTTCAACTGCTATCTCATATGCTGATTTTCCTTGTGCTCCATCTAAAATCTCAATTTTTTCTTCTGATGTTCCATCATTATAATAGACAGTATAAATATTCTTTCCGTTTTCTTTTTTGCTAAGTTTTATGTCATAAATCAACTTATCCATCAAAGATGCTTTTGCTACATTGGATTCAAAACTTCTGCTATTACCTTTATAAGCGATAACTATAAACGAGAATTCAGATTCTTCACCAAGATTATCATAGTTATAAGTGTTCTCATTTACAGAAGCAATTTTTGTCTTTGTAGTCTTTTTACCGTCATTTTCAACAAGATAAATATCATATCCATCAGCTTTTCTATAACCTGTATCTGCCTCAGACCATGTAAGTTTTACGAATCGTTTTCCTGATTCCTCATCACTGCACATTTCAGCATTAAGATCCGAAACAGGTGCGGGAAGTGCATTTACATCCTTTACTATAAATCCATAGATAGGTACCGCATCATTCGCTGAACCATTCAGATATCTCTCCCACTTTGCAAGCTGCCAACTCATCTTATAACTATCAACTTGTTTTGATGTATAGCCAGCTTCCATCATATCCGTTTTGCTTAAGTTAGGTATTTCGGCTTCTATCGCCAGACCACTGGTAGTCGACTTAACCGTTGTAAATGACCAGTTAGCCTCAAGTCCGGCATTAATTCCTGACCAAGCTTCGAATGTTCCTGAAGTACCCCATCCACCCTGTAAAGTTACACTTACATAGAATCCATGTGAATGAGTATACTCTTCTTCTTTGCTGCTTTCAAACTCCCAAGAAAGTGTAGAAGAGCCCTTGTTTGTACTCAGTTTTGCAAATTTTTTAGTATCCCCCAGACTTTTTTTACCGGATATTTTTTCTTTTTCATAGGTAAACGGATCATTCTCTACGCTGGGAATATCTTTTCCTCTTACAAGTTTTACAAGTGGATGTGCATCAGTCCCACTTATAGCTTTATTATATTTTTCAACCAACTCATTATATTCATCAACACTTAATGAATAATATGAGGGTGCTAACGGAACAGTTACAGCATACTCTCCGTTGATCCACTTTTTGGATGATTCATCATATATGTCATAAACATATATCATTACAGGCACACGATTTACTATTACACTGGTACTACCACTGGCAGTAACAGTTAAACTTTCCGAAATAGAATATGAGTTAGTAAATGTTTTTGAGAATGAATTAGTAACTCCAGCCTCAACAGCTACCTTAGCTTTTGCTAAAACTGTTCCGCCACTATATTCACCAGCAAAGCCAACATTGAAAGAAACATCCCAGCCTTCTGACTTGCTTCTTCCGATACCACTTGAAATCGTATAAGATATTGATCCTTCATCCTGACATTCTGTAAACTGAGGAGGAGCCTCAAGTACTGCTATAACCTCAGGATCAGAATATGCATAATAAGCCTTGTTATATTTTGCCAAAAGACCGTCAGAATTTAAATCTACTGCTACAGGAACTGCATTTGCCCCTTTAGTTCCTGAATCCTTCCATAGAAGCTGACAAGCAGAAGTATTGTCACTCCATACACCGTGATGATAATCTTTCCTAATATTATTACCGCCATACTCTGAACAGGTACCAAAGCTCTTTATTGATCCATCAGTATTTTTCTTGTCATCATATTCACAGCCACCCTCTATTCCCAAAAAGGAATAATACTCATCACTGCCAGACTGCTTAAACCAAACCGTATAAACAAACTGCTCTCTTCCTGCTTCGTTGTGGTCAAAGTTGCCTACAGCCACATTATTAATCCAATATACGCTGGTTTTATTGCTGCTGCCCTGATCAAGGACTGTATCAAAGTGCTGTGTTAAAAGTTTCGGTGTGTACAGTTTCTGTGCGCTTCCTGATTCAAAAGAATAAAGTGAACCATCAATAAATACATCTTCAGGCTGGTTTTTCCCGTTTGTTTTTCCACTCGCCATAGTAATGTGAGGAAATACATAATCAGAATCTTTACTCTTGTCTATACTTGCTTTAGTAAAACCTTCCATGGATAGTTTTTCGAGTTCAGTTCTCTCATATACAGTATTATTATTTGCATCCATAGTGGCACTAATAACAGATACAACATAATTGGTTTTATCCAGATCACCTACCGCATTAATCCACTCACAATTATATTGATTTACAAGTTCACCATTTTTTGCCTCCTGAGAAATCTTAAATCTTGCTTCTGCAATATCGTCATACGAAGTATAACCTGCTGCTATCAGTTCGTCCACCCCGTCACCATCAATATCTGCAGATGTAATTGATGCACCCTGCATTACTTTAACATTATATGTTTCGGTTTTATTTTTTTTATCAATCTTGATAGCCTTTCCATTTTTGTCATACATCGAGAAAGATGATTTTTCATACCAAATATTTTTATCTTTATCATAGTCTGTAACACATACTTTGGAAACTACGCTTTCAATGTTTCCGTTATACTTTTTATATCCTGATTTAGCGCTATCGGATGTATTGCCGTTACCGACAGCAAATGCAAACTCGTCTAGTCCGTCACCATCAAAATCACCTGTTGTAAGTGTCAGCTGAAGCTTGTATTTTATCTCTCCGGTTGGACCATAAAACTTATTCTGTGCAACCTTATCAACATCAAAGACTACTTTTGAGGTAAGCTTATTCCCGTCAAAACTGATCTCATATATCTTTTGATTGTTGCCATCGCCACTACCAAAAACAAGCAGAGTATCATGGTTATCACCATCATAATCTCCCGCTGTTATGGACATGTAATTGGGCATAATATACATGGAATCATTATTTCGTTTTTCTTTGCACCATTCCATCGAATTAAGCTTGATAGAGCTTTCTTTACCGGTTTTAGGATTGATCACGAAACAATACAAATATCCATCCTTATAGCCTATATATCCTGCATAATCCTTCCTGCCATCATTAAGCGGATTAAATCCGACTCCCTGGACAAAGCTGTATCCGCCGTCCTGTAAGGAAACCTGGTTATAGCCTGAATTCTTACGGTTGATGCTGTTTGCAAAATAGTACCCATCCGATACCGATTGAGCAGTCATATCACAGTTATTAAACCAAACCCCTCTTACTTCACGATTTTTGCCATTTTTATCTATTCTCGTATTATAAATGAATAACTCATTCTGCTCAGAAAGCAGAAAAGGAGCATTAGAATTACCATAAACCTCTATCTGGCTATATTCGGCATATCCTGACGGCTCATACTTATCTGCATTTAAAATATCATCTGCAGTACTCTGTTCTACTGTATTTTCATTTTCCTCCGAATTTGTTTCTTCGGCTGCTTTTACTCTAGCTACCATACCACTCGGCAGTGCCAGTGCCAATGCCAGGATAACTGCCATTGCACTCTGTCCAAACATCTTGAACATTTTTCTTTTCTTTTGTCCGTTACCCATAAAAAAATCCCTCCTGTATATTAATAAGTTTTACCTTATTTACCTTACAGGAAGGATTTTATCACTGTTATTTTCTTTGTAGTTAAAAACTGACGAAAATGTCAGTTTTAAATTTTTATGTCTATTTATCAAGTAATAGAATGCAAACCGTGATACCTTTATCGGTGTTTTTCTCGATATGTATAGTGCCGTTGTGAGCGAGTACAATGTCCTTGCACAATGCGAGTCCGATGCCATGTCCGCCGTCTTTTGTGAAGCCTTTGTCAAAGGCGTGCTTCATAGTCTCGTCATCCATGCCGTCTCCGTTGTCGCTTACATGGATCAGTACATCATCTTCTTCCTGACGGGCTCTGAGCACTATTTCTCCGTTCTCGGAATGTCTTGAGGCATTTAACACGAGGTTATACAGTACCTGGAGCATTTCATCCTTGTAGCAGTTTACCGATATTCCTTCAGGAGACTCAGTCCTGATGATCACATGCCGTTTTTCACATATCGGAGTACAGAATTTATTCACATCATCAAATAGTTCGGAAACACTTACTTTTTTCTTCTCCCCGTACCCGATATAATCAACTATGCCTTCTTCGGATTTTTCTACTATCCTACCGAGGCGCATCGCTTCATCCTTTATAAATCCAAGATTTTTTAATGCGTCTTCATCCGTTGAACCGGCCATCTGTGCTTTCATTTTTATCATGTCAGCGTATCCGGCTATAACTGTCAGTGGTGTACGCATTTCATGATTCATAATGGCCAGGAAATTATTCTGAAGTTTACGAGTCCTGTCAAGGTCCTCATTCATTTGTTTTAACAATTCCTCATTACGCTCTGCTGCCTCAAGATTTTCCTTTGTCTGCCTGTATTCATATGCAAGACCCATGGTAAGAATTATATCTGAAAGGACTAACGAAATCTTCAGGAAATCCAGATACATTTCAAGATGAAGTGCACCTCTTACAGCGGCAACCAATATCAGAGAAATCGATACGAGATAATATTTCTGGGAAATATTTACCTTTTTAAAATTCTTGATTGTACGCATGATTATTATAGCAACCATTAACAGCGCATAACCAATGACAAAATCGGCTACCAAAACGGAATACTTTGTATATATTGTTGAAGGTAATATCGCATAATATGCTACTGAAAGTCCGATCAATATATATCCGATAATTCTGATCGGTTTTTGAAGTTTTCCAAAGCATTCCTCAAAGAATAATATCAGGAATAATGCTGTCAAAACTAATGAACATGTTTCCAGTTTATGGCCGAAGAACCAATTCAAATTAGGGAACAACAGCATTATCATCTTCGGACCTGAAAACATGTAATTGATCATGAGTGCCAGACATGCCAGTGAGAATAAAAGGAAACGCTTTTGCTTTTTCAGTCCGACAAATAATCCCAGATTTACAAGGCACATTACCAGAAGAATTGTGACAGTATTTGCATACATAAAGTATTCGCTTTTCTGGTATCTGCCAATGATGTCCTGCTCACCTAAATATACATAAAAACTGTTCCACTTTGCATGTACAAAGTTGCACCTTTGAACTACAATCCTGTTCTTTGCCCGAGCCGTAAAATATGCGGTAAAACCACGAGTCAAAGGTTCAGAATTTTCTGCGGATGTACCGACTTTTCCGCTTGAAGCTATTAGTTCTCCGTTCACATAGAGATTGAAAGCATAAGTAAGATTTTCACCATATATACCGTAAACCTTGCCTTCTTCAAGTTCTATATCGATATATGAGGTTCTGACTCTGGAGAATTCATCTTCTTCCCAATACGAATGTAATTTATCAGTGACTACTTCAAGATTGTCTGAGGATGAGTTTTCTATCTCAACTATCTCATCCGGTGAATATAAAGCATTTTCAAAGGTGATAAAATTTTCTTCACCGTATCTGGTATAACCATCAGTTTGGAGAAGCATATTTAATGCCAAAAACAGGGCTGTTATGCCTAATATGAATAAAATGCCCGGTAAGATTCTTTTCATGTGCTCCTCCTTTCTCTTTTTTTATCATCAACTAAATTAATTAGAACCCTTTTCAATAACTACTAACTCGTAACCGCTATGGTCGGATTCGATGTAAAATCTATCCTGATACGGTGCTATTTTTTTCTTCAGCCGGTATATTGTTGACCATAGGAAAGACGAATCGCTGTCCGGTTCAAGTTCCCAAACCTCTTTTAACAGTTCTTCCTTTGTCACCTGTTTACCTTTTCTTTTTGCCAGGCAATAAAGGATGCCAAATTCCTTTGTTGAAAGACTGAGTTTCTCTCCACTTACAGTTAGCGTTGAAGCCACAGGATCAAAACTAAGAGCTCCTGATTTCAATGATATAACATTTCTAGAGATATCATTTATCATTTGGTCTTTTTTGACTGTGTTTTCAGAAAGTCTCATAAGGGCCTCAATTCGTACCTCAAGCATTTCAAGGTCATAGGGCTTTGTAAGATAATCATTTCCGCCTCGCTTATAGCCTTCCATCATGTCTTTTTTCCCGGTTTTTGCTGTCAGGAATAAGACAGGGATTGGATTCTTTTTCTGGATTCTCTCGCAATACTCCACTCCATCTCCATCCGGGAGCATGATATCAAGAACTATAACATCGGGAAGTGATTTTTTAAGACATTCATCAGCTTCCTTTAAGGAATAGGCTTTATCTATGTCATACCCTTTGGACTTTAAAAACCATTCGTTGATATCCATTATATGTTCATTATCTTCTACCAGAAGTATTTTCTTCATATGCCGGCTCCGTCTGCAACTTTTATTATTTTATATATGATACAAACTATATTTATAAACTATTATCCTTGTATGATACGATTATAAAACAAAAAATATCTTTTAGTGAAAAACTGACAAAAAAATCAGTTTTCTCTATTTTTTTAGAATCGCAACTATCCACTCAGGATCAGGCGCCGCAAGTTCCTTATTTACAGCCATCTCTTCCATGATACCCTGGACAGTTGCCCAGAAACATGTAGACAGTAGTTTAGCATCACCTTCACGGAAAACACCCATTTTCTGACCAGCTTCTATCATTTTTGCTGAGGAATCTATAGCACTTACAGAAAGAGCAAGTTTTCTGGCTTCCTCAGGCATACCTGAACGCCTGGCCTGACCCATCAGGACAAACATATTGAACACCCAGGGCTGAGCCTTTGAGTACGCAAAGAGGCCTTCAAGGAACTTAGTGAAGTATATGTCGGGAGTTATTTCTATCTGCTGCTTTGTTTCTCCACTCATAACTGATTTATCATTTTCTATGGTATTCTTTTCAGTAGCTTGTTCTGACAGATCCGAGTTAGCCTTAGGAGCACCCTGCCCACCAAATGACGCGGTCGCCTGAGCACCCATCCTCACAAGTTCGGTATACAGTTCTTCCTTTGACTCGAAATAATGAAAAAGTAGTCCGGTACTCATGGGCACCGCTTCCGCTATGTCGGTTATCTTGGTATCATAATATCCATGTTCGACAAAAAGTTTCAGTGCTGTCATCAGTATGGCCTGTTTACGTTCTTCTTTTTGCTCTTTTCTGGTCATATTTTTCCTTCCTTTTTCATTGTCATACTTTGTAATGCAACATCAAAATATCTTAAGATTCTTTGCTTCGTTCAGAATGACAAATTCAAATTAAATATTGATATCTCTATGCTGCTTCTTTAATATCCTCTGTACTGCAAATTTACCACTGGCTACAGCTACAGGAAGTCCTCCGGGAGAGTTTGTCCACTGACCTGCTACATAGATGTTCTTGATACCTTTGAGCTGTCCCTTCATCTTGATCTGTTTTCCGTAGGGTGTGGTAACAAAGCTCATATAGCTGCCGTGATATGCATTGCAATATCTCTCATATGTAAGAGGTGTCCATGCGTCAAGGTATTCCATTGTATCCTTTACCTCAGGAAATGCCTTTTCGATACGTTTAGCTACTTCGTTTGCCAGTTTTTCCTTTACTCTTTCGTATTCTTCTTTACTTAATGATTTCCAGAAATAATAGTCCTCATCAGTCTGTGTGATACATGTCTGAATAACCTGCTTGTCATCCTTTACGCAAACGGGATCATATCCGTATGCCTTGACATACATTCTGTCAAATGAACGATTACCGACCTTTATGGGCTCGATATCGATAAATAATGTTTCGCTCATGTCACCGTTACGGTTAAAATTCTTATCTACCGCGAATGCCACCTGGAATCCACTGGTTGCTGGATATGCTTTTTCGTTCTCATATGCTGCCTTAAGTTCCTTAGGCATATACTCTTTTGAAAGTAATTTACCAAAGAGGAGTCCTGTATCAACGGTGGGGATAACATAATCTGCCTTTACAAAGCTGCCATCCTCAAGCTCGATACCGGTTGCCATTTTCTTTTCGATGTTGATCCTGCTAACACCACAACCATAATGGATCACTCCGCCGAGTTCCTTGAATTTCTTCTCCATACGAAGAGACATCTGAAGTGATGCACCCATGGGTATGTTGCCGTTTCCGTCTGCCATGGTAGCATATGATACCAGGAATGAATATGCGCAATAGCTCTTAGGTAAGTAGTCGCACATGAGTTTCTGAAGAAGCGGGGATTTGAATCTCTTGGAATAATCTTCAAGGGAAATCTTTCCGAATTCCTTCATAACCTTGGGAAACTCCTTCATGTTCATGCCCATCCTGATATAGTCCCTGATACCCCACATTTCCATGGGCTTAGCTGCAGGAAAAACGCACTGCTTTGAGTACTCCACATACTGGATGAATTTCTTTATCTCCTCAGTATCTTCAGGCGAAAGCTCTATCAGTTCTTCTTCGGTTTTCTTTAAGTCGTTCCAAAGAGTTGCTCTCTTCCCATTATATGTCGAAGTATAAAATGCGTCAAGTGGTGCGTACTCTGTTTCATCAGTTAAAGCTCCCACTGTTTTCCATACATCATAAAGTTCGGTTCCCTTTCTGGTGCCTGTGAGCCAGTGGATGCAGTTATCAATATGATAGCCCTTTCTGTTCCAACCGATGCACTCTCCACCGGGTATCTTGTTTTTCTCATATATCTCCACCTCAAAGCCAGCCTTTAAAGCATATACTCCTGCGCTGAGTCCTGCTACGCCTCCGCCGATAACTACTACCTTCTCTTTTGTCTCGTTTAATGTCTTCATGATCTTTATTCTCCTTTAGTATTATATTTTTGAATTCGTATTCATTGAATGTGTATTCAATTTATCATGATATTTTTCATTTGTCAAGCATTTTTTGAATTCAAATTCAACGAAATTTTAAAAATCATGAAGATTTATGTATATTTATGTCAAAATATAACATTTATGAAGATTTATGAAGAAATATGCTATTTATGTCGATTTATGTATATTTTCCCATAGTAAAAAATTTCCGAATATAATCCGTAAAATAATAAAAGGAACTGCCTCTTGGGACAGTTCCAATATACTAAAATATTTTTACTTACATTACCGAACTCAGAATTACTTTGATAATAATTTCTTGATTCTCTCTGCGGCCTCTTTAGTATCCTCGGGACTGCCGAATGATGAGAATCGGAAGTATCCTTCTCCACATTTTCCGAAGCCCTCACCCGGGGTTCCGATTACCTGAATGTTTTCCAAGAGATAATCAAAGAATTCCCAGCTGCCCATTCCATCAGGACATTTCATCCAGACATAGGGTGCGTTCTTTCCGCCGCAGTACCAAATGCCTACTGCGTCCAATGCTTCCATGATAACTTTAGCGTTGTTCTTATATATGTTTATGTTCTCGTGAATCTGCTTCTGTCCTTCATCGGTGAAGACTGCTGCTCCGCCGACTTGGATAATGTAACTTACACCGTTAGTCTTTGTTGTACGGTTACGAACCCACATAGCATTGAAGTTCATACCGTCACGCTCTAATGTCTTAGGGATAACAGTATATCCGAGTCTTGTACCTGTAAAGCCCGCAGTCTTTGAAAGTGAACATATCTCTATAGCACATGTTCTGGCACCCTCTATTTCAAAGATGCTCTTGGGTAATGAATCGTCCTCAATAAATGCCTCATAAGCTGCATCAAAAAGGATAACCGAACCGTTTGCATTTGCATAGTCAACCCAGTCTTTAAGTCCCTGCTTAGTGTATACTGCACCGGTGGGGTTATTGGGTGAACAAATGTAGATGATATCGGCCTTTATGCCTTCTTTCTCAGCTGACTTAGGTGTAGGCAGGAAGCCTTCATCACTGCTGGTGGGAAGGTGATAAATCTTCTTTCCGGCCATCACATTTGCATCCACATATGCAGGATATGCAGGCTCCATAATTAGTACTGATGTGCCTCTGTCAAACATATCGATGATATCACCTAATTCATCGCTGGCACCGCTTGATACGAATGCCTCCTCGGATGTGATATCGATACCTCTCTTATTATAATACTCAGCGATTTTTTCTCTTAAGAACGGAGCACCGCACTCAGGCATATATCCGTGGAAGCTGTCCTTGTTTGCCTGATCATCCACTCCCTTGTGAAGGGCCTTTATTACAGCATCACAAAGAGGAAGTGATACATCTCCGATACCAAGCCTGTACATCTTCTTATCCGGATGCTCAGCCTGGTATTTCTTTACTTTCTGGGCGATATTGTAAAATAAGTAAGAGTCCTTTAATTCTCCATAATGTTTATTCGGTAATGACATAATATATTTCCTTCTTTCTATAATATTTGATAAATGTGAGATCAGACTGCCGATATGGGATAAAACCATAAAGCGAACAGATAGATATGCTTTGGTCACAGAGGCTTCGCAACGAGGCAAAAATCATTTATCCAAAATGATTTTTGAGCGTAGCACAAGTACGTCCGGCATCAGACGGACGTACGATTGCAAGCGTCCGAAGTTAAGAAGCATATGGGAGCATATAGCATATCTCTGTGAGCGATAATAGGTTTTAGACCATATTGGCAGTATGGTCTCACATACTATTAAGTTTTATTCAGCATCAATTGTCGAGATGCCCATAGTAATCTCCTCGAGTACGTCTAAGAGCACTCTCACGGTATCAAGTGATGTAAGCATCGTGATACCGTTCATGGATGCGGTCTTTCTGATGGCAACTCCGTCTACGTAGTGGATACCTGACAGCACCGCACGGGTACAGATTACATAGCTTACATAGCCTGCACGGAGTGAATCAAGTATTTCCTCACTGCCTTCTGAAAGCTTTCTACGAAGCTTTGTACGTATACCATGCTCTTTTAAGAATACCTGGGTACCGATGGTTGCTTCGATATTAAAGCCCATATCATAGAAACGCTTAACCAGCGGCAATGCCTCTTCCTTGTCCTCATCTGCCAGTGTAACTACGACTGTTCCGTAGTTCTGGAGCTTCATGCCCGATGCGATCATCGCCTTGTACATCGCACGATGGAGCTTCTTATCATAGCCGATGGCCTCACCGGTGGATTTCATTTCAGGTGAAAGATATGCATCCATACCGTTTAACTTTGAGAATGAAAACGCCGGTACCTTTACGTAGTAGCGCTCTTTCTCTTTAGGATAAATCTCTGTAATGCCCTGTTCTTTTAATGTTTTTCCAAGGATTACACGGGTTGCGATATCTGCTAAGGAATAACCTGTAGCCTTTGAAAGGAAAGGCACTGTCCTAGATGAACGGGGATTTACCTCAATGATATATACATTTTCCTCAGGATCAACAATAAACTGGATATTGAAAAGGCCTATGATGCCGATGCCCATACCGAGCTTATATGTATAATCAAGTATGGTATCCTTTACCTTCTGTGAGATACTGAAGGGCGGATAAACACTGATGGAATCACCTGAGTGAACTCCTGTCCTTTCTACCAGCTCCATGATACCGGGTACAAATACATCCTTGCCGTCGCAGACAGCATCAACCTCAACTTCCTTACCTCTGATGTATTTATCTACCAGAACCGGCTTATCCTCATCTATTTCAACCGCAGTCTTTAAATACGAACGAAGAGCTTCTTCCTTTGCAACTATCTGCATAGCTCTGCCGCCAAGTACAAAGCTTGGACGTACAAGTACGGGGAAGCCTATCTCTTTTGCTGCCTCAACACCTGCCTCGATACTGGTTACTGCCATTCCCTTCGGCCTCGGGATATCCAGTTCGAACAGCAGTTTTTCAAACAGATCTCTGTCCTCCGCACGGTCTATCGCATCATCATCGGTACCGATCAGCTTTACATTATATTCTTTAAGTGAGTCAGCCAGATTAATAGCTGTCTGTCCACCAAGTGTAGCAATGACGCCCACGGGCTTTTCGAGGTCTATGATATTCATTACATCCTCAGTACAGAGAGGCTCGAAATACAACTTATCCGAACAGGTATAATCTGTAGATACTGTCTCAGGGTTGTTGTTTATGATAATGGCCTCATAGCCCGATGCCTTTATGGTCTTTACGGCATGTACTGTTGAATAATCAAACTCAACACCCTGTCCGATACGGATAGGGCCCGAACCGAGAACTATGATCTTTTCCTTATCAGAAACGATGGACTCATTTTCATCCTCGTAGGTTGAGTAGAAATAAGGTATGTAGCTCTCAAACTCGGATGCGCAGCTGTCGATCATCTTATATACGGGTACGATACCGAAATCTTTTCTAAGGTCTCTTATTACTTTTTCGGTAGTACCTGTAAGAATAGCGATTCCTTTATCTGAGAAACCAAATTTTTTGGCTTCTTCGAGGATTTTTATACTTTCTTCTATGTCACCTATCTTGTAATTATCTGTTACTGTGTCATTATCAGTATTTTTCTCAGATGCATCTGCATTTTCATACTCATCTGCATTATCATTGCCTAAAATATTCGACTTACTGTCATCCTTGAAATACAATCCGGGATTGTAGCTGTCATACTTGAGTGTTTTTAATTTATTCTCAAGATTGATGATATTCTTCAGTTTATCCAGGAAGAAACAGTCAATCTTAGTAATGTCATGTATTGTTTCGATCTCGCAACCACGTCTGAGTAATTCTCCGATAGCAAAAATACGGTCATCAGTACCGTTCTGAATGTACTTTCCAAGCTCGATAGTAGAAAAGTCATCAAATTTCTTACAGTAAATATGGCATTCTCCTGTTTCAAGTGAACGGATAGCCTTAAGCAAACTTTCCTCGAAGCAGCGGCCGATACTCATGACCTCACCGGTAGCCTTCATCTGGGTACCTAAGGTATTATTTGCATCTGCAAATTTATCGAACGGGAAACGGGGCATCTTGGTTACGATATAATCAAGTGCCGGCTCGAAGCTCGCAGGTGTATTGGCCAGCATTATCTCATCAAGTGTCATGCCGATACCGATCTTGGCTGAAACTCTGGCAATCGGATAACCTGATGCCTTTGATGCAAGGGCTGACGAACGTGAAACTCTGGGGTTAACTTCTATCAGATAATAATCAAAGGAATTGGGATCCAGTGCGAACTGGACATTGCAGCCGCCCTCGATTTCCAGAGCTCTGATTATCTTTAATGCAGAATCACGGAGCATCTGGTATTCCTTATTCGTCAAGGTCTGTGAAGGACATACAACGATGGAATCTCCGGTATGTATGCCGACAGGATCGAGGTTTTCCATATTACAGATGGTAATAGCGGTGTCATTCGAGTCACGCATTACCTCGTACTCTATTTCCTTAAAGCCCTTTATACTCTTTTCGATAAGTACCTGATGAACAGGTGAAAGCTTTAAGGCATTCTTCATTATCTCTTCGAATTCCGTCTCGTTTTCTGCAAATCCGCCACCTGTACCGCCTAAAGTAAACGCAGGACGAAGGACTACCGGGAAGCCTATCGATTTAGCAACCTTTAGTCCTTCTTCTATCGAATGTGCAATGTCTGACGGGAGCACAGGCTCGCCCAGTCTTTCACATAATTCTTTAAATAATTCTCTGTCCTCAGCCATCTCTATACTGCTGCTCTTTGTGCCGAGAAGCTGGGTACCGCATTCAGCAAGTATTCCTTTTTTCTCAAGCTGCATGGCAAGATTCAGACCGGTCTGTCCGCCAAGTCCGGGAAGTATGGCATCAGGTCTTTCATAACGGATTATCTTTGCTATATATTCCAGAGTCAGTGGCTCCATATATACCTTGTCAGCTATGGCTGTATCCGTCATGATGGTAGCGGGATTTGAATTGGCCAGTACTACCTCATAACCCTCTTCTTTCAGAGCCAGGCAGGCCTGAGTTCCGGCATAATCAAATTCGGCAGCCTGACCGATAACTATCGGGCCCGAGCCTATTACAAGAAGTTTTTTAATGTCCGTTCTTTTCGGCATATGAATTACCTCTTTTTTCTTTATATACTTACATCTATCATTAAAAAATTATTTGATTTTCATTGAAACAGCTTCACAAATTCATTGAATAAGTAGCTTCCGTCTCTCGGACCGGGAGCGCTTTCGGGATGGTACTGGACGCTCATTACACGGTCCTTTACGCACCTCACTCCCTCGATGGTATTATCCAGGATATTTATATGTGTAACTTCGAGAGGTGTGTTTTTAATGCTATCCATATCAACTGCATATGAGTGATTCTGGGATGTGATCTCGATCTTTCCGGTCAGCAGATTTTTTACGGGATGATTTCCGCCACGGTGACCGAATTTCAATTTATAGGTTTTTGCACCATAAGCCAATGATATCAGCTGATGTCCGAGGCAGATTCCGAATATCGGATACTGTCCTATGAGTTTCTTTATGGTTGCGATGGTCTCGGGTACGTCCTCGGGGTTTCCGGGTCCGTTTGAAACAAAGATTCCATCGGGATGAAGTTTCTTTATGGCTTCAACGTCAGTATTCCATGGAACGATGGTAACATCAAGGCCCATGGCATTAAGGGAGCTTACGATGTTTTTCTTCATGCCGCAGTCAATGGCCACGATATGCTTTTTCTTTATGATCATCGGCTTTGAACCGGATCCGGTATTAAGTGCAGAACTGAGTACAACCTTTGATTTCCAGGCATTTGCACAGCTCACCTTGCTAACCGCATCGGTAGGAATCGATGAACCTTCAAGTATTTTCAAGCCTTCCTCTTTGGTAGTGCTTTCATCAGTGATCAAAGCCTTGCAGCTACCATAACTTCTAATGAAACGGACCAGTTTTCTGGTATCGATCCCGTAAATACCGGGCACATCGTATTTTACCATCATTTCCGAAAGGGTATTTATACTGCGGAAATTACTGGGATGGTCATTGTATTCATGTACTATCAATGCACCGGCACTGAGGAATTCCGACTCGTAATCATCCTCAGCCATACCATAATTGCCTATCAGCGGATATGACATAACAATGGCCTGATAAGTATAGGAGGGGTCAGAAACTATCTCCTGATATCCTGCCATCGAGGTATTGAACACAAGCTCACAGACACGGCTGGCTTCCGATCCAAAGCCATATCCTATGTATTCCTGTCCGTCTTCTGTTATTAGTTTTCTTTTTGTACTCATCTTATGCACCTGTTTCCTGTTATTCAATCAGAGTGATTTTTCAACAGCCTTTTAATGGCTGCTCGAAACGATCTTTTCCTGAGTCATCGGGTATCGATGTCGGATACGCTCCGGTGAAGCAGGCATCGCAGTACCCTTTTCCACCTGTCAGCTCACCAAGACGTTCTGTAGGAAAATATCCTAAGGAATCCGCTCCTATTATATCACATATTTCCGGAATTGTGTGATGACATGCTACAAGGTTTTTTTCCGAATCAATGTCGGTACCATAGTAGCAGGGATGCAGGAATGGCGGTGAAGAAATCCTCACATGCACTTCCTTTGCTCCGGCATCACGCAGCAGCTTTACTACACGTCCCATCGTAGTACCTCTGACTATCGAGTCATCGACCAGTACTACGCTTTTGTCTCTGACCACTTCATCGAGGACTGCAAGCTTTATCTTTACTCCATCCACCCTGGTCTTTTTTGTGGGTGAAATGAAGGTTCTTCCTATATATTTATTTTTGATGAATCCCATCCTGTACGGAATGCCCGATTTCAATGAGAAGCCAAGCGCCGCATCAAGTCCTGAATCCGGTGCTCCGATTACTATATCTGCATTTGCCGGATGCTCCTCTGCCAGTATCTCTCCGGCACGGACACGGGAAGCATGTACTGAGACACCATCAATTATTGAATCGGGACGGGCAAAGTATATGTATTCGAAAACGCAGATTTTTTTGCCGTCATTATTTAAAGACACCTCATCAGTCAGCCTTTGGCTGACAGCTTCCCCTCGAGGGGAAGCCTCTTTTAGTCCGGTCTGTATCGATTTTACCTGACCGTTATAGAACATCATTATCTCTCCGGGATTGATGTCACGGATGAGTTTTGCTCCGACCGCTCTCAATGCACATGATTCGGAGGCAACGATATATGTACCGTCCGCTGTACGTCCGTAGCACAAAGGTCTGAATCCAAAAGGATCACGTGCACAGATCAGTTTCTGAGCAGACATAATAACCAGCGAATATGCACCCTCCAGATATTTCATGGCCTTTTCTACTGCCTCTTCTATGGATGCTGATTTAATCCGTTCCCTGGTTATGTAATATGCTATGGTTTCGGTATCGCTTGTTGTATGGAATATGGCTCCCTGCATCTCAAGCTCTGATCTTAATTGATACGCATTTGACAGGTTTCCGTTATGAGCAAGTGCCATACGTCCTTTCTGATGATTTACCTCTATGGGCTGAATATTGGCCCTGTTTGTGGCACCCGTAGTGCCATAGCGTACATGAGCTACAGCCATGGTCCCCACAGGCATGCTTTCCAGAACAGGTTCCGAAAATACCTCACTCACAAGACCCAAATCCTTATGTGAGTAAAAGAGACCATCCTTATTTACTACTATTCCGCAGCTTTCCTGACCCCTGTGCTGAAGTGCATAAAGTCCATAGTAGGAAAGACCTGCCACATCTGTTTCTTTTTCGGAATATACTCCGAAAACTCCACATTCCTCATGTATGCTCATAATTATATACCTATCTTATTTATTTAATGCTGCGCCAATGAAACCTTTAAATAACGGATGAGGTTTGTTAGGGCGGCTCTTAAATTCGGGATGGTACTGGACACCTACATGGAAGCTTCTGCCGGGTATCTCTGAGGTCTCTACGAGGTGACCGTCAGGTGAAAGTCCGCTAAGTACAAGTCCTGCCTGCTCTAAGACATCTCTGTAATCGTTATTTACCTCGTAACGATGTCTATGTCTCTCACTTATCTGCAGATTCTCGTATAACTCTTCCATCTTTGTGCCGGGCTTTATGCTGCAAGGGTAAGCACCGAGTCTCAGTGTACCGCCTTTGTTTATCTCGTTGTTCTGGCCGGGCATGAAGTCTATTACTTTATTCGGACAATCCTCATCAAATTCTCTGGAGTTTGCATCCTTTATACCGGCTACATTTCTGGCATATTCTATAACCATGATCTGCATTCCGAGACATATGCCAAAGTAAGGGATTTTGTTTTCTCTTGCATATTTTGCGGATGTTATCATACCCTCTATTCCACGGTTTCCAAATCCTCCGGGAATTATAATTCCGTCAAGACCGCCAAGCTTTTCTTTTGCATTCTCCTCTGTGATCTCTTCGGAATCTATCCACTTGATGGTCACATGAGTATTATGGAAATATCCTGCGTGTCTTAATGCTTCAGCCACAGACAAATATGCATCGTGCAATGCTACATATTTTCCAACCAGACCAATCGTAACATCCTTGGTCCTGGACTTAATGCTGTCTACCATGCCGATCCATTCCGCTAAGTCAGGCTCCGGAGCATCTATGCCAAGTTCACGGCTAACTACTTTAGAGAAGCCGGATTTTTCAAGCATTAAGGGTGCTTCATACAGACAGGGCAGAGTCAGGTTTTCTATTACACAGTCCTCTTTAACATTACAGAAAAGAGCGATTTTTCTGAAGATATCACCCTCGAGAGGTTCATCACAGCGAAGAACTATGATGTTAGGGTTAATTCCCATGCCCTGTAATTCTTTTACGGAGTGCTGGGTGGGTTTTGATTTATGCTCCTCCGAAGCGTGAAGGAAGGGTACAAGCGTTACATGGATGAACAAACTGTTTTCCCTGCCAACCTCCAAAGATATCTGTCTTATGGCCTCGATAAAGGGCTGGGACTCGATATCACCGATGGTTCCTCCGATCTCTGTGATAACCACATCTGCATTTGTCTTTTTGCCGACGCTGTATACAAATTCTTTTATTTCGTTGGTGATGTGCGGGATGACCTGTACGGTTGAGCCCAGGTACTCGCCGCGTCTTTCTTTATTCAATACATTCCAATAAACCTTACCGGTTGTAAGGTTTGAGAATTTATTTAAGTCCTCATCTATAAATCTCTCATAATGTCCAAGGTCCAGATCTGTCTCAGCTCCGTCATCGGTGACATAAACCTCTCCATGCTGGTAGGGGCTCATCGTACCGGGATCTACATTTATATATGGATCAAGCTTTTGAGCTGCTACCTTGAGACCTCTGGCCTTCAGGAGTCTTCCCAAAGATGCTGCTGTTATTCCTTTTCCAAGTCCTGATACTACACCGCCGGTAACGAAAATGTACTTAGTCATCGCCTTAACCTCTTCCCGCAGACATATGTTTGCATCGGTGATGTGCCTGCAACTTCATCGACATAAAAAATTGGCGTCTCGTATATCACTATACGAAACGCCTTTGCTTCCTACGAAGTAAAGTATACACTTTATAGATAAAATGTCAAGGATTTTTTCAATCAGAATATCCAAAAATCTTTTATAGTTGTCAGACTATTTAACAATCTTATAATATGTCTTAGCGGTAATCCTGTATATTACGACATACACAAGAGCAAATATAGCAAATACAATGCCTATGCAGCTAAGCAGCATCTGTTCACTGGCCATAGCGAACAGCTTCATAATATTTTTCACCATCGGATATGCTACGATGGTATGGATGCCTGCAATGATCAGTGGCAGAAAGAATACGGTAAGTATCTGGTTTCCGATGGTCTTCTTTATTTCTTCCTTTGTCAGACCGACTTTCTGCATTATCTGGAAATTATTTCTGTCCTCATAACCTTCGGATATCTGTTTATAGTAAATGATGATCGCTGTTGATATCAGGCAGACTAACGACAGAAGCATGCCTAAGAACATAAGGCTTCCGTTCATATCATAAAGATCCCCTCTCATGCCTACAGCTGAGCTCCAGTTTACATTCGTATAATAATCATCATCAGTGATGGCACTTACTTTATCAACAAATATCCTATAAAGCTCACTTATATTTTCTTCAGGTCCTTCGACGTTTGCAGCAAACCTTATTGTCATTTGTGAAGCATAATTCCTGCTTCCTTCCAATTTATCCGTTACCTGATCAACAGCCTTTCTTGTACCGTTGTAATCCTCATCTCCTATTCCCTTTCCATATTTTTCTTCCTGGTCCTTGAAGATTTTTTCAAAATTTTCTTCATTTACCACCATTAAATAGCATTCCACAACCGAAGCAACTTCAGAACTTATCGGAGGATTTTCTATAGTTTCTTTACTCTTAAGTTCCATATCTGCTATTTTAATACTTTCGGGATTCCATGAACCTGAGCCCAAGCTTCCTAAAGCCATTTCATCATTACTTAATTCCAGCTTGTTTCCGGTAAGATTATTATAGCATTCAGTATCCAAAAATGTGATGCACTTAACTCTCGGATCACTTAGCCCCGATTCATAAAATGTGGAAGTATCAGGATTGGACATCTCACATTTCAGTTCGTTGCCATCCAGAATATAACCGGTTTCAAAGAACTTTTCTTCCGTAAACATCGTTACATTAAGGCCGGCCTCATCTGCACTTTTTCTAAAAAAGCTTTCCGCTTCATCATAGGAGATTTTTTTATGCTCTCCTTCAGGCTTACGTTGAAAAATATATACCTTAAAATATACATCCTGAGGATACTGCTGTTCTATGGATTTTTCAACACCACCATACATAGCCACCGTTGTAGAGATCATTATAAGCACTCCTGTCGCAAGTAATGCTATCGAGGCAAGTCCGGCGGCATTCTGCTTCATCCTGTAAAGCATTCCTGAAACAGATATCATATGATCAGGTCTGTAATAGTATTTCTTATTCTTTTTTAAGACCTTAAGAACAAATATACTGCCTGCTGTGAACAGGAAATATGTACCGAATATTACAAGAATTACAGCAGCAAAGAAAGCCAACGTTGCCGTTACCGGTGACTCTATGATAAGGGCCATAACATAACCAACACTCAGGCAGAGTATTCCAAGTACAAACAACAGCCATTTAACCTTTGGTTCTTTTTCTCCTGTTGACGAAGATTTTAAAAGATCTACCGGATTTAATCTTAATACCGATACCACATTGTAGATGAGTGTCAGCACGAAAATGAACCCAAACACTATTATTGAAACTAAAAGTTCTATAGGACTAAAAAATTCAGAATCAGCCAGAGCGTTTATTTTAATTATTTTTGAAATTACCAGAGTACTCAGTCTGTAAAAACATATTCCGATAACTGACCCGATCAACAGCTGACCTAAGAAAGAAAACATATTTTCTATAAACATTATAAGGATCACATGCTTTTTCTCCAGCCCCAGAACATTGTAAAGGCCGTATTCCCTTCTTCTCTGCTTCATCAAAAAGCCGTTTGAATAAAAGGCCATGACTATTGAAAGCAATACAATGATTATACAGCCGATACTCATGAATGTGGGTATATATCTTGCCCCTCTTGCTCTAAGCAGAGTATCCTCCGTAGTCAGGGCTAGCATTATATAAAAGATGCTGAACATTACGGCTCCGGATATAATCTGGGGTATGTACAGTCTTGCGTTTTTCTTTAAATTGGTGATTGCGGTTTTAATATAAAAGTTTTTCATTTTCCTATATCCTCAAACTTTTTCGATGCACTTAATTACCCTTTGAAAATACGGTAAGGGTATCCGCTATTTTTTCGTAAAAGCCCTCTACGCTTGAGTCTCCGCGATAAAGCTGGTGATATACTTCACCGTCTTTTATGAAAAGAACACGTTTTGCATGACTGGCTGCCTTTGTTGAATGGGTTACCATAAGTATGGTTTGACCTTTTTCATTTATCTCTGAAAAAATCTTAAGCATTCCGTCCGTTGATTTTGAATCAAGCGCTCCTGTAGGTTCATCCGCCAGAAGAAGCTTAGGTTCTGTTATGATCGCCCGGGCTGCTGCCGCACGCTGCTTCTGTCCGCCCGATACTTCATACGGATATTTTTCAAGGATGTCGCTAATTCCAAGTGAAGCCGCTACCTTTTCTACCTTCTCCATCATCTCTTTTACATTCTGTTTGTCGAGTACAAGAGGCAAAAGGATATTGTCCTTAATGGAAAATGTATCAAGCAGGTTAAATTCCTGAAATACAAAACCAAGATTTTTCCTTCTGAACGCCGCCATTTCTCCTTCCTTTACAGATGTAAGCTCCATACCGTCCAGCATTATGCTTCCCTTTGTCGGTCTGTCCAGAGATGCTAAAATATTTAGTAATGTGGTTTTTCCGCTGCCGGACTCTCCCATGATAGCCACATATTCACCGGCTTCTACTGAAAAGTTTACGTTTTCAAGTGCTTTTACCTGATTCCCTCCGAAACGTGTAGTATAGATTTTCTGTACTCCTTTTACTTCTAAGATAGTCATGATCATTCTCGCTTTCTTTTTTTATCTGACAAAGATTATATAACAAAAGCTGAAATGCCAAAATCGATTCATGTGACATTTCAGCTTTTATATGTGACAAAAATGTAAGGTATGGGATCAGTCGTTAAAAATTTGGGAAGCGTTATCCGGAACATACTTTATCCTGAATGTACTTCCCACTCCCGGTTCTGAATCCACTGAAAGCTCCAGTGAAAGTTTCTTTGCTGCCAAAGAGCACAAATAAAGGCCAAGGCCCGAGGATTTTCTGCCGCTTCTGCCGTTAAAGCCGGTATATCCTTTTTCAAATATTCTGGGTACATCCTCCGGAGCTATGCCAATCCCTGTATCCGTTATTGAAACTTCTCCGGGCACCGCTTTTATGGTAATGCCGCCCGTCATTGTATATTTTACGGCATTTGAAAGCAGCTGCTCCAATATAAAGCTAAACCATTTTTCATCGGTTACCAGTTTAATGTTCACCGGTTCATAACTGATAGAAAGCTTTCTGTTTATAAAAAGTGCGGCATATTTTCTGATGCTTCCCTTTATCAGCTTATCCAGATCCTGTTCTTTCAATACCAGATCGTTTGTCTCACTGCCAAGTCTTAAGTAATTAAGAACCATATCGACATACTGCTCTATCTTAAAAAGTTCATCCCGGCACTGCCTGTCTTTCGCAGTATCGTCCTTCAGCAGCATGGAAAGGACGGAAATCGGAGTCTTTATCTGATGAACCCATATGGTATAATAGTCATTGCTGTCCTGGATGTCTGAATTTAACCTGTTGCTAAGTTCATTGCACCTGCTGTTAAGCAGAGAAATTATCTCATGATAATCCTTATCCGCTAAATATTCTGCTTCGGCCAGTTCAAGTCCCTCATTTAATGCAGACTCCAATATTTTTTTTCTGATTTTATGCGAATTATAGAATTTTACGAATGAGATTATTATAAATACTATAAGGATTATTGCATTTATGAGGAGTGCATAAAAGAACGGAGCAACATCCAGATCATACAGTATGAAAACCGAAAGCATGACAAGATTGCAGGTAATGATCGCTGCTATCGCACCTGCCTTGTACTTTATATATTCCTTAATGATATTTGTTTTGCTTTCCGGCGTGCTCATCTTATTAGCCTCTCTAAACTACTGAATGATATACCCCATGCCGACCTTAGTTACAATATAGTCTTTTAATCCTGCTGCCTCCAGTTTTTTTCTGAGACGTGTCACATTTACCGTTAATGTATTTTCCTCTACATAGCAGTCATCCTGCCAGAGTTTCTGCATAAGCTGTTCACGACTGACTATGCTGCCTTTTTTCTCCATCAGGGTATGCAGTATCTTAAACTCGTTTTTTGTCAGTTCAATCTGTTTTCCATCAAAATCCAAGGTACCGTCGTTTAGATTTAAGGCTGCTCCTTTATGTTCAAGTACTGACGGTGCTATATTCATATTGTAGGCACGTCTGAAAATAGCCTGGATTTTTGCAGTGAGCACTCCCAGATCCACCGGTTTAGAGATAAAGTCATCTCCACCCATGTTCATGGCCATTACAATGTTCATATTCTCAGCCGTGGAAGATATAAATACGATCGGGACATTTGAAATCTTCCTGATTTCCGTGCACCAATAATACCCGTTAAAAAACGGAAGCGAAATATCGAGAAGTACAAGATGCGGATTGGCCTCCACAAACTCTTCTTTTACCTTCTGAAAATTCTTTATGGTATTAACCTCATATCCCCAGGCTTCTATCTGTTCCTTCATAGCCGAAGCTAAAGAAAAATCGTCCTCGACTATCATGATTTTGTATCCCATGTATTACCTCTTTTCTGAGCCAGGTATGATTCTGTGCCTCATATCTCCCTCAGTCTTTCACTCTTCTTAAAACGATGATACTATTATATCATTTTATGCGTATAAAACAAGAAAAAAATGATATCCCCCACCTTCGCTTAGAGATGAGGGATATCTTCTTTTTGTTAGATAATCTCATGATAGCTTCCAAGATATGTAAATGAGTCACATACCTCATCAAGTTCGTTCAAGAGCTGAAGCAGTTTAGGACTGTCTGCAGGTATTTCTATATCAAAGTAGAACATGAATTCGAACTCCTTGTTAGGCAAAGGACGGCTTTCGAGTTTTAGCAGGTTGATGCCCAGCATATGGAATTTGGAAAGCACCTTGTAAAGTGAACCGTATTCATGAGGAAGAACCAGCATCAAACTCGTCCTGTCTGCTCCGGGATAGATTTCGAGGTCTTTTGAAATACAGATAAATCTGGTATAGTTATTGTCCCTGTTCTGTACTGAGCCGGCTAAGGTCTTTAATCCGTAGTATTTTACACAGAGTTCGGATGCAAGTGCAGCGATATCGTTTCTGTCGGATTCTGCCACCATTTTAGCAGCCTTAGCTGTATTTTCGAAGGGAATGATCTTTACTCCCTTTAAGGTGCTTAAGTATTCTGAGCACTGGCTGATAGCCTGCTCGTGGGAATAGATTTCTTTTACATCCTCCATCTTTGTACCCGGCTTTGCCAAAAGGTGATGGGTAATCTTCAGCCTGATACTACGAACAATATAGAAATTGTGCTTCATCATCAGGTCATATACTGTGTTTACGGTACCGGCATAACTGTTTTCTACAGGAATCACACCGTATTTACAAAGGCCCTTTTCGATGGCGGAGAATACCGCACCGAACCTGTCAAAGAACATGATATTGGAATTGCGGAAAATCCTGTCACATGCTATCTGTGAATTTGCACCCTCCGTACCCTGACAAGCTACAGTCACAAAATCAGGGAAAAGCTTGTTTGTCTCGTTTTTAGACCTTTCAACCTTTCCTGCCAGGGTGCCTTTTTCACCAATGCTCCCGGCCTTGGTCCCCTTCATCTCGTTAAGTAGATTTACTACTACGGGGATGTAGTTTCTGATCTCTTCAGGATACTGCTCTGCCATAGCCATTATCTTTGCTTTTCTCTCACGAAGTGATTCTATGGGGAGCTGTGATTTTTTATTTTCGCTTTCTTCGTCAAGCACCTTTACTCTTTCAGCTAAGAGCTTGATTATTTCTTCATCGATCTGATCTATTTTGGTTTTCTGATTTTCCATTATTGTTTTCCTTATGATAATTATGTGGAGTTTAATTTCTCACGTTATAAACAAATTTTCCCATTTTTATAGGGTCTTTATACCCATCGATTTCTATGCCTGAGCTTACATCTACTCCGTATGGATGGAGCTTTGTGATCGCTTCTTTAACGTTTTCCGGATCAAGTCCGCCTGCTAAGAAATACGGTCTGTCAAAGCCTTGTAATAAATCCCAGTTGAATCTCATCCCATCTCCTGCACCGGCATCAAGTAAGATATAGTCTGCAGTAGACGATTTTGCTTTTTCCAGGTCTTCCTTTGTTTTGATCTTGAAGGCTTTTATAATACAGCCTTCATATTTGTTATCTTTATTTTCACCAGGATTATCTATGGATGCATTCTTTTGTTCATCTGAAGTTTTTTTTGTTATTAGACTACTTAGCTCCCTGATATAATTCTCATCTTCATTTCCGTGAAGCTGTGCTATATCAATCACTCCGGTATTAAGAAGTTCAGCTACCTTTTCAACATCTTCGTCCACAAATACTCCTACTGCCTTAATTAATTTAGTGGTATTTCCATTAAGTAATTTTTTTAGTTTGGCAGCTTCGTCAGGTGTGATGTATCTTTTGCTTTTAGGAGCAAACACAAAGCCTATATAATCGGGCTTAAGAATATTTACTGTCTCAATATCCTCAATTCTTCTAAGACCACATAATTTAATTTTTGTCATATTTTTTCTTCAATTACTTTTTTTATTCAGACTTAAGATATTTTTTAATCCTTCGCTTAAAGACACTTGCCGGGAACTTCATGGAATGTTCTTAACATCTCTGCTTTGTTTTCTGCACGCATCAAAGCTTCACCGATGAGTACCGCATCAGCTCCCATTTCTTTTACACGCTTGATATCATTTATATCTTTTACTCCGCTCTCGGATACAAAGACGATGCCTTCGGGCACTCTGTTTCTAAGGGCTTTTGCCAGTTCTATATCTACACTGAAGTCCTTAAGATTTCTGTTATTTACACCGATAATCCTGGCTCCGCACTCAATTGCTACATCGATTTCTTTTTCATCATGGCATTCAACAAGTGCTGAAAGGCCTAATGTATCACATATTTCTATGTATTTTTTTATCTGTTCGCTGCTAAGAATAGAAACTATCAAAAGCACCGCAGACGCACCGAGGATTTTAGCCTCATATATCATGTATTCGTCGACAGTGAAATCTTTTCTGATGATCGGGATATCAACTGATACTGCTATTTCCTTTAAATACTCGTTTTTGCCTAAAAACCACTTGGGCTCGGTGAGGACTGAAATAGCATCGGCTCCTGCTGCCTCGTATTCCTTTGCGATTTCAAGGTAAGGGAAATTCTCCGCTATCAGGCCTTTTGAAGGGGATGCTTTTTTACATTCACAGATGAATGAAAGACCTTGTTTTGATAAGGCTTTTTCAAATGCAAAATCACCCTTGGGCATACTTAATGCTTTTTCTTTTAGTTCCTCAGTACTTATCTGCTTTTTTGCTTCTTCCACCCTAATCTTAGCGTAGGCGGCGATTTCTTCAAGTATATTCACTATTGTTAATCCTTTAAATATTTTATAATAATTTAGCGATTGCTGACCTCAATCATCTTCTCTAATGTCTTCTTTGCCTTACCGCTGTCGATGAGTTCTTTTGCAAGTTCGATACCGTCCTTGAAGCTCTCTGCTTTACCGGCAATATAGAGTGCTGCTCCGGCATTAAGGAGTACTGCGTTTCTCTTATGTCCTTTTGCACCTTCAAGGATATCAAGAGTAATCTTTGCATTTTCCTGAGGTGTGCCGCCCTTAAGGTCATCCTTGCTGCATCTCTCAAAGCCGAAGTCCTCGGGAGTGATTGTAAATGATTTGAACCATCCGTCCTTAATCTCACAGATCTTGGTAGGTGCTGAAAGCGAAATCTCATCCAGCTTGTCCATACCGTATACTACCATACCTCTCTTGATGCCAAGATTTACGAGTACCTGTGCCAAAGGCTCTACAAGGTATTCATCATAAACGCCTAAAAGCTGCATTGAAGGTGATGCGGGGTTGGTCAGAGGGCCTAAGATATTGAACACGGTCCTGAATCCAAGCTCTTTTCTGATAGGTCCGACATATTTCATTGATGTATGATATTTCTGTGCAAAGAAGAAACACATACCAGCTTCTTTAAGCATCTCAATACACTTTTCGGGACTCTGGTCGATATTTACGCCCAATGCTTCAAGACAGTCAGCTGTACCGCTCTTTGAAGAAGCTGCACGGTTTCCGTGCTTTGCAACCTTTACTCCGCCTGCTGCTGTGATGATAGCTGTGGTTGTGGAAATATTGAAGCTGCCTGCATTATCTCCGCCTGTACCTACGATCTCAAGCACATCCATACCTGTGTCAACCTTGGTAGCATGGTCTCGCATAGCTGCTGCACAGCCTGCAATCTCGTCGGTGGTCTCTGCCCTTGCACTCTTTGTTGAAAGAGCTGCAAGGAAAGCTGCATTCTGAGTAGGTGAAGTCTCACCGCTCATGATTTCGTTCATTACTGAGTATGCCTCATCGTAGGTTAAATCTTCTTTGTTTACTATTTTTACTATTGCTTCTTTGATCATTTTGTTGTCCTGTCCTTTCTATGTATTTATCTATTTTACAATATATCACTTACTACAAAGTATTATTTTATATTACAGTCCTATTGCAATTAGTCTTCAAGGAAATTCTTGAGCATTTTCTTTCCTTCGGGTGTCAGTATTGATTCCGGATGGAACTGCACTCCGTATATTGGGTATTTCTTATGCATTACTGCCATTACCTCATCGCCATCGGTTGTAACTGCAATAACTTTTAATTCTTCTGGAAGTGTTTCTTTTTTTACTGCCAATGAATGATAACGAGCTACAGGTGTTTCTTCGCTGCAATCCATAAACAGCGGTGCGGTCCTGTCGAGCTTTGCTATGGACTGTTTGCCATGCATAAGCTTTGACGCATAGGTTACAACTGCGTCAAATGCCATGCAGATAGCCTGATGTCCGAGACATACACCGAGTATCGGGATATCTTTTCCGAGCTCCTTTACCACATCGATGATAACTCCGGCATTTTCAGGACGTCCCGGTCCGGGTGAAATAATAATGTGGCTGGGCTTCATGGCCCTGATCTCTTCAACTGTTTTCTCATCATTCCTGATAACCCTTACATCGCTTGTAAGCTCACCAAGGTATTGGTAAAGGTTATAGGAAAAACTGTCGTAATTGTCTATAAGTAAAATCATTAATCCTCAACTCCCTCTGATAACATCAAAGCCGTAAGAGATGCTTTGGCTTTATTCATACATTCCTCGAATTCCTTCTCAGGATCAGAATCTGCTACTATGCCGGCACCGCTCCTTACAAAAACTTTGCCGTTCTTTTTATATGCTATCCTGATAGCTATACAGGTATCCATATTTCCGGTGAAATCTATATATCCTATCGCTCCGCCGTAAATGCCGCGCTTGTTATTCTCGAGTTCGCCTATCAGCTGGCAGGCTCTGATCTTTGGTGCACCTGAAAGTGTGCCTGCAGGGAGCACCGCTTCGATGGCATCGAGTGCATCCTTATCATCCCTTATCTCGCCTCTGACTGTGGATCCGATATGCATAACATGTGAAAATCTCTCAATGCTGTGGAGTTTTTCCACGCTTACCGTACCGAATTTACTGATCTTACCCAGATCATTTCTGCCAAGGTCAACAAGCATGTTGTGCTCGGCAAGCTCTTTTTCATCGGCTAACAGCTCTGCTTCAAGACGCTTATCCTCTTCGTCCGATTTCCCTCTCGGTCTCGTACCTGCCAACGGGAATGTGTGCAGTACGCCATCCTCAAGCTTTACCAGTGTCTCCGGTGAAGCACCGGCTACCTCGATATCGGTGCCTGAGAAATAGAACATATACGGTGAAGGATTTACTGTTCTCAACATCCTGTAGGTATTAAGGAGACTGCCCTCAAACGGTACCGCAAGCCTGTTTGAAAGGACTATCTGGAAGATATCGCCTTCATAGATATATCTCTTCGCTTTCTTTACCATTTCGCAGTATTCCTGCTTGTTGAACAGAGGTGATACCTCACCCATGAGCTTGCCCGGTTTTTCTATTTTCTTGTCACCATTCTTGATTATTTCCACAAGATTATTAAGCTCCATAACGGCTTTATTATATCCTGCAGTACCGTCCTTCAGCATCATATTTACTATGATAACTATCTTCTGGCAGACATTATCAAAAGCGATAACCTTGTCAAAAAGCATCAGATCGACATCGTTGAAGCCTTCTGTATCCTCAGGATTTCTCTTTGCCTCGGGCTCGCTGTCGCCGAGATAATCAAATTCAAA
>JAEEGJ010003236.1_pt1 | contig 65030 bp, 52 predicted proteins | sample 8958761 | NCBI WGS metagenome assembly JAEEGJ01 (sample SAMN16246546, study PRJNA631951) | gut metagenome | biome: gut microbiome; feature: rumen; material: RS-attached | host: Bos | place: Iran: Karaj | collected 2018-10 | reverse complement strand
TTCCGTACCGTATGCCATCGCACCGATAGCCTGTACGCCACCAATCTTGTAGATCTTGCTGACACCGGCAATGCGTGCTGCTACGAGGATGGCGGGATTCACCTTGCCTTCGCGATTGGGCGGTGTGCAGAGCACAATCTCCTTGCAGCCGGCAATCTTGGCGGGAGTAGCCAGCATCAGGACTGTCGAGAAGAGTGGGGCAGTGCCTCCGGGAATATAGAGTCCTACACGCTCGATGGCGACACTCTTCTGCCAACAGGTGACACCTTCTTTGGTTTTTACCTTTTGGCCTACGAAGCGCTGGGAGATGTGGAACACCTTGATATTGTGGTGAGCCAGAATGATGGCATCGCGCAATTCATTGCTGACCAGTTTCTCGGCTTCGTCCATCTCTGCTTCACTGACGGCAAGGTCCGTAAGTTCTGCTTTATCGAACTTCAACTCATATTCTCGCACGGCTTCGTCGCCACGCTGTCTGATGTCAGCCAGTACAGCGCTAACCGTCTCGTTCAGCTTCGTGAGGTCAAGACGTGGGCGAGCGGTAATCTCACCCCACTGTTCCCGTTTCGGATTCTTATATATCTTCATGACAATCCTTCTCTAAACTCTCAACTCTAAACTATAGAATCATCTTTTCAATCGGTGTCACCAAGATACCCTGGGCACCCATCTCCTTCAGTTTGCCGATAATCTCCCAGAAGCGTTTCTGGTCCAATACGGTGTGCACAGAGCACCACTCCTCATCAGCCAAGGGAATAATCGTGGGGCTCTTCAGACCCGGCAGTACGTTGATAATCTCCTGCAGACGGGCCTTCGGAGCATTCATCCGTACATATTTCTTGTCCTCAGCATCCTTGACAGCCTTGAAGCGGAACAGCATTTCGTCGAGTGTGGCACGCTTGTCGGCTGTGAGATTCTTGTTGCCAATGAGCAAGGCCTCGCTCTTCATCACAACCTCCACCTCGCGCAGGTTATTGCTGACCAGTGTAGAACCGCTGGAGACGATATCGAAGATGCCGTCGGCCAGTCCGATGCCCGGGCTAATCTCCACAGAACCCGTGATGACGTGAATCTCGCAGTCGACACCCTGCTGCTTCATGTAGTCGCGAAGGATGTTGGGATACGAGGTGGCAATCTTCTTGCCGTTAAACCAATGGACACCCTGATAGTCGATTTCCTTGGGAATGGCCAGCGACAGACGGCACTGAGAAAAGCCCAGCCGTGAGATGATGTCGGCATCCTCGCCACGCTCTACGAACTCGTTTTCGCCTACCACACCAATGTCGGCCACACCGCTGGCGACGCTCTGAGGAATATCATCGTCGCGCAGATAAAGCACTTCCAAGGGGAAATTCCCCGACTGTACCAGCAAGGTACGCTTCGAGGCACTTATCTTGATGTCTGCTTCAGCAAGCAGGTTCATGGTGTCTTCAAACAGACGCCCTTTTGATTGTACGGCAATTCTTAACATAATCCTGATAAACTATTTAATCTCAATATTACTTTTATTCTTCATTATTATCTACTGTCCGCAACAGAATACTCGTAGCTCCCAGCGTAAACAGCGTACCGTCTTCGATGATGCGGCGTTCGCGGGGTGTCAGCTCGACATTATCCACAAAGGTTCCCGTGTTGCTGTTGTTGTCGGACAGCGTATAGCGCAACTGCCCACGCTTGTCGCGACTGACGGTGATGGTGCAGTGGTTCAGGTCGACGCTGGGGTCGACGGTCTCGAAGGTGCAGTTCGCGGGATTACCCTTCTGGTAACGTCCGATGACATTGTCACCCATACGGAGAGGAATGACCTGTTTGTAATGAAACACGTTCTCGATGACGACAATAGAACCACAACCTTCCTCGTTGGCCTGCTCGTCGGGATTCTCGTCTTTCTGGCGTTCGCGGAGCTTGCTGGCGCCCATACGGATGCCGAACTCTTTGCCGCAGTCGGGACACTTGAAGACCAGCGACTGGCCAGCCTCGTATTGGGTCTCATCGAAAGTGATGTATTGGTCGCACTTAGGACAACGGACGCGCTTCATGACAGTTGAGGTTTTAGAGTTTCATCACCCAGGCTTCTTCGAAGTCCTTCTTGTGGTGAACACGGTTCAACTGGTTGTAGGCATCGTTTAATGTCTTGAAATTTCCGTAGATGACACGGGTGACATTTTTGCGGATAAAGACCTCAGACTCTGCATAACCCTGCTGCTGAAGCCTGTCGACAAAGGCCTGGGCATTCTTCTTGGAAACATAACTAGCAAGAACAATACAATAGCCAGACTTAACATCTTTATCTGCAAGGACTTCCGTCTGTTTCTTTAAGGTATCCTTGAGGGCGGTGTCTGCTTTGGCAACGACCTTCTCAACAGCCTTCTTGTCGATGGTGATCTTCTCTGCATTGGAGTCCTTCGGCATCTTGGGGAAGAGGATAGAACTGTTAAGATTACTGATGGACTGGTTGACGTCGCTGTTCACCACAGGTGTGGTCATCAGGAAGAAGACCAGAAGGGCGGCTGCAACGGCAACAGCGTTGCGGATCCACGACATCTTGATGACCAGCGCACGCTCTTCGTCCTCAGTCTCCTCAACCTCAATCTGGGGTTCCTCGGCCTTTACGGCTGCGATCTGGGGCTCTTCAGCCTTCACCGTCTCGGGTTTGGTGTCCGTCATGGCGGCAGCTGCCTTAAGGGTACCCATCTCGAAAGCTCCCAAGCCGTAGAGCTCTGGCGTCAGGATGCCAGCCTCGCAGGGGGAGAAGACGTAGTGGCCCTCTTCGTTGACGGAGAGTACACCGATGTCATTGAACTCGTATTGACCCTCGTTCTCCAGATGCAGCTTCAACTCATCCACTTCGTCTTCAATCCGTCGTAAGGCCTCAGGATAGCTGATGTCGTAGGCCTCCACGTAAGACTGTACCAGCAGTGAGTCGTTCATCTTGATCTGCGGGTTAAAGCCCAGCGATCGCAATGGCGGGATGAACAGGTGTTCGTTCTCGTCATAGCGAGCGCAAGTATGATGTGCCATAAAGCCGCCCAAGCCGGGGATAATGACACAATCATTGCTCAATAAGAGGATCTCAATATGTCTGTCTAATTCAATCACGTTGCAAAATTACTCTTTTTTTGTGATATAAACAAATAAAAGAAACTTAAAATTGAGATTAAATGAAAAAAAAGCAGTATCTTTGCATCCAAATCAGAAAAAAATGGAATATATCAGAACAGATATCGAGGGTGTTTTCGTGATTGAACCGCGTGTTTTCAATGATGCGAGGGGCTATTTCTTCGAGGCCTGGAAGCAGGAAGAGTTCAATGAACACGTTGGAGAGGTGAATTTCATCCAGGACAATGAGTCGAAATCGTCGTTTGGTGTGCTGCGCGGCCTGCACTATCAGAAAGGAGAGCTCTCGCAGGCGAAGCTCGTGCGCGTGATAAAAGGCAAGGTGTTAGACGTGGCGGTGGACATCCGTAAGTCCAGTCCGACCTTCGGAAAACACGTGATGGTGGAACTTAGCGAGGACAACAAGCGTCAGTTGTTTATCCCTCGTGGCTTCGCCCACGGCTTTCTGGTGCTGAGCGACGAGGCTGTCTTTACCTATAAGGTGGACAATCCTTACGCCCCACAGGCCGAGGCGGGAATCCGATGGAATGATCCGGAACTGGCTATTGAGTGGCCGATAGATCCTGCACAGGTGTTGACCAGCGAGAAGGATTTAAAGCAACCCTTGCTGAAAGACGCGGAAGTATTTGAGTAACAATTTATTATCATATAGTATATGAATATTGCAATCGTAGGAACCGGTTATGTTGGATTGGTGTCGGGAACCTGTTTCGCCGACACTGGTGCGAACGTAACGTGTGTGGATGTAGATGAACAGAAGATAGAGCGTCTGAAGAATGGTGAGATTCCCATCTATGAGCCAGGACTCGACGAACTGGTGAAGAAGAATGTGGCCGCAGGACGACTGAAGTTCACGACTGACCTCTCTTCTGTGCTCGACGATGTGGAGATTGTCTTTTCGGCTGTAGGTACGCCTCCTGACGAGGATGGCTCTGCCGATCTGAAATATGTACTCCAGGTGGCGAAGACCATCGGTGAGAACCTGAAGAAATATGTGGTGGTCGTCACGAAATCCACCGTTCCTGTGGGTACCGCCAAGAAGGTGCGTAAGGCCATTGAGGACGAACTGCAGAAGCGTGGCGTGGAGATTGAGTTTGATGTGGCATCGAATCCGGAATTCCTCAAGGAGGGTAATGCCATCAAGGACTTCATGTCGCCCGACCGTGTGGTGGTAGGTGTGGAGAGCGAGCATGCCAAGAAAGTGCTGACGAAACTCTATAAGCCCTTCCTGATCAACAACTTCCGTGTGATCTTCATGGACATCCCCTCAGCGGAGATGACGAAATATGCGGCTAACTCGATGTTGGCCACCCGTATCTCGTTTATGAATGACATCGCCAACCTTTGCGAGCGCGTGGGCGCGGATGTAAATATGGTACGCGCGGGAATAGGTTCCGACACCCGTATCGGACGTAAGTTCCTCTATGCCGGTTGCGGTTATGGTGGCTCGTGCTTCCCGAAGGACGTGAAGGCCCTCATCAAGACCGCCGACCAGAACGGCTACTCGATGGAGGTCCTGAAGGCTGTGGAGCGTGTGAACGAGAAACAGAAGAGCGTGCTGTTCGAGAAACTCGTGAAGGCGTTCGGCAGCGAAGAGGCCCTGAAGGGCAAGACCATCGCCATGTGGGGACTCTCCTTCAAGCCTGAGACCGACGATATGCGTGAGTCAACGGCGCTGGTGATGATCGGGAAGCTGTTGGCAGCCGGTTGTACGGTCAGAGTCTACGACCCCATCGCGATGAACGAGTGTAAGCGTCGTATCGGTGATCAGGTGACATATTGTCGCGATATGTATGACGTCGTGCTCGATGCCGACGCGCTGCTGCTGCTTACCGAGTGGAAGGAATTCCGTCTGCCGGGCTGGGGCGTTATCAAGAAGGCCATGAAGCGTGCACTCGTCATCGACGGAAGAAACATTTTCGATACGGAGGAGTTGGATGAGTGCGGCTTCGAGTATCATTGTATTGGAAAGTGACAGTGAAGAAGAGCATTATCATTATAGGCCTTTTGGCGTTGCTGACGGGGTGTTCCCAGCAGCAGAAAGGCAATGCTGGTGTGTCAAACGAGGAAAGTCGGGAGGCGAAGGCCATGATGCAAGGTGTATGGCTTGATGCAGAGACTGAAGAGGTGTCTTTCCGGGTGAAGGGCGACTCGATCTACTATGCTGACTCTACCAGTATGCCTGCGTTCTTTAAGATTATTGCCGACTCTCTGGTCCTGGGCTCCGGTACCCGTTATGCCATTGAAAAGCAGACGGAACACCTCTTCTGGTTTAAGAATCAGAACGGTGATCTGGTGAAACTCCAGAAGAGCGATGACGACAGCGATGCTTCGGCCTTTATCCACGATACACCGAAGATCATGACCTATACCCATCAGGTGAAGTCGGACTCGGTGGTTCTCTACAACGGCAACCGCTATCATTGGTATATCGCCATCAACCCTACGAAGTTCAAGGTGGTGAAGCGATCCTATAATGATGATGGTGTAGAGGTGGAGAACGTGTATTACGACAATATCATGCACATCAGTGTCTACGATGGTGCAACGAAACTGTTCTCCAGCGATTTCCGCAAACAGCAGTATGCCAAGTTTGTTCCAGCGAATTTTTTGGAAGAGGCTGTTCTCGCCAATATGGAATACAACAAGATCGACGCTGCTGGCCTTCACTTCAATGCCACCCTGTGTATTCCCGATGGCGCCAGCTGCTATCTGGTGGAGTGTCTGATATCCTACAAGGGACAGTTATCGATGAAACTTATGGAGTATTGATCCATGCATCGAGAAGCATCCGGGCAATGGAGAGCTTCTCGGGGATATTCGGCAGATTGTCTTTCCTGAACCATCCTCCCTTGGCTATCTCACTGGCTTGCAGATGAATCTCGCCGCTGACGTAGTCGGCATTGAAGCCTACCATCAGACCACAAGGGTAGGGCCAGGGTTGTGAACCGAAATAGCGGATATTCGTAATCTTGACGCCTGTCTCTTCAAGGGCCTCACGGGCAACGGCTTCTTCCAGCGTCTCACCCGTCTCTACAAAGCCTGCAACGAGTCCGAAGAAGTCACGTTTGAAGTTCTTCGCGCGTACTAATAACACCTCGTCTCCTTTGTGAATCAGTACGATGACGGCTGTGGCCAGCTGTGGCCAGATCTCCTTGCCGCACTGTGTACATTTCTTGGAGATGTCCGTATCCATCCGCATCGGTGCACCACAGACACCGCAGAATTTCGTGTTCTGGTCCCAATAGAGCAGTTCCTGGCACTTGCCGCCTTTCAGATAGAGGGGACGAGAGAGTTTATAGTAACTCTGTCGCAGACCGCACATCTCATAACGGTCATCGTCAGTAATAGGGGCGTCGATACGATAGGTCTTCACTTCCACGCCGTCCAGCGGGGTGATGTTCATGATGTTCGTCCAGGGTTTCACCGCAGTGGGGGGCTCTTCCTGAAGGGGGATAGTATAACCGCCATCGGATGTCTTCTCCAACAGCAGGTCTTCCTTACAGAACACGAAATAATAAGTTTTCATCTCATCCGAATAATCTGAGTAGTCCGAGTCTTATTTTCCAAACAGGAGTATGCGGTCTCTTTCCAGTGCGGGCTTCGCCCAGTCCTCTGGCACAAACTTCCAGTTGTGGTTGGGTTGTGGATTCACCGTACCCATCTTCCTGATTTCCTCCGTCAGATAGTGACGCTGGTCGAGATCGGTATTGAAGATCACGCGACTTTCCAACGAGTCTTTGGGGATACCGGCTCCGCGTGTCAGGAGTTCTCCGCCACCATTGGCGCGATAACTGTTCATCACCACCTTATACCATTTCTTCTCGTCGAAGGGCTGTCCGTCCGACATCTGGAGTATCTTCACTTTCTGACCGTCGGGCTTTGTCAGGTCTACCTCGTAGTCGATGCCTGCGGCGGAGTCGAAGTTAAAGGTGTAGTATTGGAATCCCGTGCGCTGTTGGTCGTCCTTCGACTCATCATTCAGCCTGAGGGCGTGATCCTCGGGCGAGGTCATCGTATTGGTCCACATGTCATACGAGAATTCCAGATGCTTGCGGACTTCTTCACCGGTCATGCGGAGCACGAACAGCAGGTTCTCGAAGCGGTAGAGCTTGAACATATCAGCCTGTGTCACATCGCCTGCCTGGATGACGGTGTTGAAACTCAGTGGGGCGTTAAAAGAGATATCGGCCTTCGAAATCTGCAGCTGCAGGTTATGAATCAGGTCGGTGAAGGCTGAGTTGCCAAAGAAACTCTCCCGGGTGTAAATCGGATTCTCGAAACGTCCGATCTTACGGTCTACGTATTGTTTGATCTCATCAATCTTCGGCTGGAAATGATCCAGCATCTTCTGGTCGATGTCTTCATCGAGCACACTGACAATCTCTCCCTTGATGTCCTTCTTCGTCAGATGCCCCTTCTCGTAGGTCAATGTGATCTCTGCCTCGGCGATGTTCTTCACATAGCATGAGGGGTCGATGAGCAACACCTTACCACCGTCCTTGTTCGTCTCCCAGAGATTATGTACCTGATGGTCGTGTCCGAAGAAGATGATGTCGAATCCCGGCACCTCACGAGCTACGGCTGCTGTGGCGTTCTCCTCGTATTCGTCAGTCTTGATGCCGCTGTCGAGACCCGAGTGGAAGAGGCCGAACAACAAATCGGGCTTCTCGGTCTCCTGGATATACTTCACCCATTTCTTGGCGCAGCTGACCATCTCCTCAAACTCTATCCCTTTCCAGATACTCTTGTTCAGCCAGTTGGGGATGGCAGGTGTGAGCATACCGATGACACAGATCTTCACACCGTCCTTATAGTGGACGGAGTAGGGCTGTAAGCCATCGTAGATGCTAGAAGGACGGGCTTCACCGTTCTTATACTCCTCCTTGACGATATTCGCACCGAGCAACGGACAGCGTACCTCACGGATCCATTTGTCGTAGACCTTATGGCCAGGCTCGATGTCGTGATTGCCTATTGTCTCTGCATCGTATTTCATATAGTTGATGACCGATGCGGCGAGATTCTCATTCTCAGGCATCACGTAGTTCGACCAGTAGACGCACGGCTGTCCCTGCAGGATGTCGCCATTGTCGATGAGCAACAGGTTGTCACCATAGGCCGCTCTCTGCTTGCTGATATATGAATTGGCTCGGACGAGTGTTCCTTTCAGCGGCTTCTTCTCCATAAAGTCGTAGGGAAAGAAGTGTCCGTGAACATCGCTCGTCTCAATCACCTTGAGACGTACGGTCTTTGTGGCCTGTCCCTGCGAGGGAAGGGTTGTCACTATCATTGCGATAAGAAGTATTACATGTTTCTTCATCTTTTATGGTTTTTAGGCTGCAAAGGTACATATTTTTCCCGATTTGAACAAATATTGGTACACTTTTTGCATGTTTAATGATAAAGAATCATTAAAAGTAAGGAGGAAAGATTATGGCATTCATTGATTATTACAAGATTTTAGGCGTAGATAAGTCGATTCCGCAGAAGGATGTCAAAAAGGCATACCTGAAGCGGGCGAAGCAGTTTCACCCCGACCTGCATCCCGATGACCCGAAGGCACAGGCCAAGTTCCAGGCGTTACAGGAGGCCTACGATGTCATCGGCGATCCGGAGAAACGTAAGAAGTACGACCAGTATGGTGAACAGTGGCGTCAGGCTGATGCCTTTGGCGGTGCTGGAGCAGCTGGCGGAGCTAATCCTTTCGGCGGCTTCGACTTCTCTGGCTTTACGGGTGGCGGCGGCTTCAGTTCATTCTTCGAGGATCTGTTCGGACGTAAAGGTCAACAGGGTGGGGGCTTTGGCGGTTTCCAAGGTTTTTCTGCAGGAGGCTCAGGCTTCGGCAGACAGGCTCGTCAGCATTCTGGCGAGATGAATGCGAATGTCTCTATCGATCTCTACACGGCCTTGTTGGGTGGTGAGATCATCGTCACCCTCTCCAACGGTCAGAAACTGAAGCTGAAGATCAAGCCCGAGACACAGCCCGGTACGAAAGTACGTCTGCGTGGCAAGGGGTATGATCGGGGCGATGGCACCTTCGGCGACTTGATTATCACCTATCAAATCAAACTGCCGGAGAACCTCTCTGAACGTCAGAAAGAGCTCCTCCGGCAGATGCGCCAAGGCTAGACTGGGCCTATGAGAAGGCCACTGTGAGTCCGGCCATCACGATGCTGACCATCGACATCAGCTTGATGAGGATGTTCAGCGACGGACCAGATGTATCCTTGAACGGGTCACCTACGGTGTCGCCAACGATACAGGCCTTATGGGCAAACGAACCCTTGCCGCCGAAGTTACCCTCTTCGATATTCTTCTTTGCATTATCCCAGGCGCCACCCGCATTGGCCATGAATACAGCCAGCGTGAAGCCGCCAGCCAGACCGCCAACGAGCAGTCCGAGTACACCGGCCACACCGAGGATGATACCTACCACGATGGGAATGATGATGGCGAGCACCGACGGGATGATCATCTCGTGCTGGGCAGCCTTCGTCGAGATCTCCACGCAACGACCGTAGTCGGGTGTACCTGTACCTTCGAGGATACCGGCAATCTCACGGAACTGCCGACGTACTTCCTGTACCATCTTCTCGGCAGCACGACCTACAGCCTCCATCGTCATACCGCAGAACAGGAAGGCGGCCATCGCACCGATGAACGCACCGACAATGACGCGGGGATTCATGAGGTTGATCTGGAAGAAGTTCATGAAGTCGGGAATCGTGGCATCAGCGGCATTGATGGTCTGACCGGCAACGTTTGTCAGCGTCTCGCCGGCACGCTCCATCGCAATCTTGATTTCCTCGATGTAAGAAGCCAGCAGAGCCAAAGCCGTGAGGGCAGCAGAGCCGATGGCAAAGCCCTTACCTGTAGCTGCTGTCGTATTGCCCAGTGCGTCGAGGGCATCGGTACGATGACGAACCTCTTCGCCCAACTGGCACATCTCGGCATTGCCACCAGCATTGTCGGCAATAGGTCCGTAAGCGTCGGTGGCCAGCGTGATACCCAGCGTAGAGAGCATACCTACGGCAGCGATACCGATGCCGTAAAGGCCCTGTGCCAGCGATGCCGAAGACATGGAGAGGTCGAAGCCATTAGCACAGAGATAACTCAGCATGATGGCCACACCGATGGTGATGACTGGGATGCAGGTCGAGATCATACCCGTACCAATACCTTTAATAATAACGGTAGCCGCACCTGTCTGACCTGCCTCAGAAATTTTTTGCGTCGGCTTATAGGAGTGCGACGTATAGTACTCTGTAGCCTGTCCGATGATCACACCGGCAGCCAGACCCGAAATCACCGAGAACGACAGTCCTACCCAGTTTTCGATTTCCAGGAAGTACAGTATGCCGAAGGTGGCAGCAGCGATAAGGACGGCGCTGACGTTTGTACCCAGTGAGAGTGAATGCAACAGGTCCTTCATCGTAGCACCTTCTTTCGTGCGGACGAGGAAAATACCCAAGAGTGAGAGGAACACACCCACAGCGGCGATAAGCATCGGGGCGATGACGGCCTTCAACTGAATCTCAAGTCCTGCCACACCAAAGGCAGCGGCACCAAGGGCAGCGGTAGACAGAATCGAACCGCAATACGACTCATACAGGTCGGCACCCATACCGGCCACGTCGCCTACGTTGTCACCTACGTTATCGGCAATGGTGGCGGGGTTACGCGGGTCGTCCTCAGGGATGTCGGCTTCCACCTTACCTACAATGTCGGCACCTACGTCGGCTGCCTTGGTGTAGATACCACCACCCACACGGGCGAACAGCGCCTGCGTAGAAGCACCCATACCGAAGGTCAGCATGGTGGTGGTGATGGTGATGAGCGAGTCGTCAGTGAGTCCGTTGAGAACAATGAACCAGATGGCGATGTCGAGCAATCCGAGACCTACAACAGTAAGACCCATCACGGCACCCGAACGGAAGGCCACTTTCAGACCGCTGTTCAGACTCTGACGGGCTGCATTGGCTGTACGGGCAGAAGCGTAGGTAGCCGTCTTCATACCGAAGAAGCCTGCCAATCCTGAGAATAAACCACCTGTGAGGAAGGCAAACGGCACCCAGCGGTTCTGCACGTTCAGGCCAAAGGCCATGAAGGTGAAGAGCAGACAGAGTACGACGAACACGATAAGTACCACCTTGTACTGTTGCCAGAGATAGGCCATAGCGCCTTTTCGCACGTAGAGTGCGATTTCTTTCATACGCGGCGTACCTTCGTCAGCATTCATCATGCTGCGGAAGAAATAGTACGCCATGCTCAGTGCCACCACCGATGCGATGGGCACGAGCCAGAATACTGAGGGAATGTTCATAAATACTTGGTTTTAGCTTGTTGGTTAAATGTTAACTTGCTCTCTGCTAATCGTCGGCGAACTCTATCAGCTGTGCCGACTCCTCGTCGTCGCCGTCACCGCTCAGGTCCATCATCGTAGAGTAGTTCTCCTCGGTGATCTCGTCGTCATCGGGATCCTCCACGCTGTCGTCGTCGTCGTGGTTCTTATAGTCGTCCTTCACCTCGAAGTCCTCATCATCGTCCTCTCCGATTTCTCCGTTGTCTTCATCAGTGAACTTCATCTTGAGTTTCTCGGGTTCGGGCTTCAGTTTGGCGAAGATGGCCTCTACCCAGTTGCCCTTGGGTACTTCCAATACTTCATAGCCGTCGTCGATCTTCTTCTCATACATACCACCCTTTTTGTGCAGACGGTCTTTCGGCAACGTCGTCGTCGAAATGTCGAAACCGCTGAGGATGATGTCCTGGATGGATTGTGAGAGCGAGTCCCAGCCACCGCCGAAGTTACGACTGAGCACCTCTATCAGCTTTGAGGCGGTGATATGACGGATATTCTCGTAACTCAGGTCAGTCACACGGAGGATGGGCTTTTTCTTCAGAGCCCAGATGACCATAGTTCCTTCGTCCAGTCTCAACTCGCCTACCTTATAACCTTGTTTGGTGTATGCTTTTTTCTGGACGGGTGACATTTCTCTGACTTCCTGTATCTCGAAGGCACAACGGATGATGTCCACATAATGACGGAAGCTCTCACGGACATCAGGGTCTTTCAGTCCTGATTCCAGCATACGAAAGACATCGTTTTCCTGAATGTCCCATACTGAACTCTTGGTCATTGTTTTCAGCGACAGCGCATTGTTGTCTTCTAATTCTTTCTTTTGTCTTGCCATAGTTTTTTGAATTAATTTGGTGCAAAGATACGAAAAAAAGTGAAAAGTGAAAAGTGAAAAGTGAAAAATTTACTGCCTTCCTCCATTTTTTTTATTTTTTGTTGTACTTTTGTGGCTGATTATGTCACAACCGTTAGCTGAACGACTCCGTCCCCGTACGCTCGATGAGTATATCGGCCAGCAGCATCTGGTAGGCGAGGGGGCCATCCTGCGTAAGATGATCGACGCAGGACGCATCTCTTCGTTTATCCTGTGGGGACCTCCCGGCGTGGGTAAGACGACGCTGGCACAGATCATTGCCCACCGGCTGGAAACGCCTTTCTACACGCTCTCAGCCGTCACCAGCGGTGTGAAGGATGTGCGCGATGTCATCGAGAAGGCCCAGAAAGGACGCTTCTTCAACGAGGCGTCGCCGATTCTCTTCATCGACGAGATTCACCGTTTCTCGAAATCCCAGCAGGACTCCCTACTTGGTGCTGTCGAACGGGGTGTGGTGACGCTGATTGGTGCGACCACCGAGAACCCCTCGTTCGAAGTTATCCGGCCCTTGCTCTCCCGCTGTCAGCTTTATGTCCTGAAGTCGCTGGAGAAGGACGACCTGTTGCAGTTGCTCGACCGCGCCATCCATACTGATGCCATCCTGAAGGAGCGCCACATCGAACTCCGTGAGACTGGCGCTATCTTAAGGTTTAGTGGAGGCGATGCCCGCAAGCTGTTGAATATCTTGGAGTTAGTCGTTGAGTCAGAGTCGGGCGATGTCGTCATCACCGACGAACTCGTGAACCTTCGTCTGCAGCAGAATCCGTTGGCTTACGACAAGGACGGTGAGATGCATTACGACATCATCTCGGCCTTCATCAAGAGCATCCGCGGCAGCGATCCTGATGCGGCGCTCTACTGGCTGGCCAGGATGATTGAGGGTGGGGAAGACCCGAAGTTCATCGCCCGCCGACTGGTGATCTCTGCCGCCGAGGATATCGGTCTGGCTAATCCCAATGCGCTGCTGCTGGCGAATGCCGCCTTCGATGCTGTCAACAAGATCGGGTGGCCTGAGGGACGCATCCCTTTGGCCGAAGCCACCGTCTATCTGGCTACCTCGCCGAAGAGCAACTCAGCCTATCTGGCTGTCGATGCCGCCCTCGACCTGGTGCGACGTACGGGTAACCAACCCGTTCCGCTGCCCATCCGCAATGCGCCTACTGAGCTGATGAAGGAGTTGGGTTATCACGACGGCTACAAGTACCCTCACGACTTCCCGGGGCATTTCACGCCGCAGCAGTATCTGCCCGATGCACTCACCGCCGAGCGGCTATGGCACGGACAGCATTCGCCCGCCGAGGAAAAACTCCTCGAGCGCATGAAGGCCTACTGGGGAGAAAGATTCGAGGAGTGAATAGTGAATAGTGAAAATCGCGATTAAGCGAGAGCAGAGCCGAATGAATTCGAGCTATGCCGAGCGTGAGCGATTTAGACGAAGTCAATAGTTTTGGAACAGGATATAATAATTTATGTGATTGAGTTGCTGGGCACGTTTGCCTTTGCGATCTCCGGCATCCGCCATGCGGCTGCCAAGCACTTCGACTGGTTTGGCGGTTACGTCTGCGGCATCGCGGTGGCCATCGGCGGCGGAACCATCCGCGACGTCATGCTCGGCACCACACCCTTCTGGATGACCACACCTATATATATGATATGTACGGGAGTCGCCCTGCTCACCGTCGTCTTCTTCGGCAAGTGGATGGAACCGCTGAAGAATGCGTGGTTTGTCTTCGACACCCTCGGACTGGCGCTCTTCACCATCGCCGGCATACAAAAGAGCCTCCTCTTCGGACAACCCTTCTGGGTGGCGATCATCATGGGCTGCATCACGGGTTCGGCGGGCGGTGTCATCCGCGATGTGCTGCTCAACAACGAGCCCGTCATCTTCCACCGCGAGATCTATGCGATGGCCTGTGTGTTGGGTGGTGTGGTCTATTGGGGACTGGCCGAGCTGGGTCTGCCCGTCGAGTGGTGCGCCGTCACCAGTTTCATCGTCACCTGTCTCATCCGCTTCCTCGCCGTCCGCTATCACATCTCCCTGCCTGTCCTCACGGAAAAGAAATAACTATTCCATCAAAAATCAGAGTTCTTAGAATAAAAAAGTCTCAGAGAATTCTCTGAGACTTCTGTGATCCGGTCGGGGCTCGAACCCGAGACCTACTGCTTAGAAGGCAGTTGCTCTATCCAACTGAGCTACCAGACCATTTTTGTTTTGCGGCTGCAAAGATAGGCATTTTTTTGGAAACCACCAAATTTCAGACGGTAAATTTGATGTAAGTGCGGTCATCGAAGGAATTATTCCCCGCAGCGAAGCCCTTCGTGGCCTTGAAATCACCGATATTCAACGGGTCGGCGGTTTTTTGATGGGCCAGTCGTGCTTCTGACTCGGCCAGCGTCGGGCAGAGGAAGGGATAGCCGTCGGAGGCGAGGACAATCTCCCACGAACGGAAGTCGAGCGTGATGACGGGTACGAGGTGTTCAGGGATGCGGAAACCGTCGATGACGGCATAGGTGACGTTCTGGTTCTTCATCTCTTCGAGCATGCGGGGGATGATGGATGCACGGGCCTCGTCGTTGGCGAGGATTTCCTCGGGCGTACGACCTTCGGCCAGCATCTCGCGTACCTTCACGGCCCGTTGTTCGGCCAGCATCTGCTCGTAGGGTTTGGGATTCTCGCAGAGTTCACCGTTGATGAGACACTGACAGTCGCCGATCATCCAGATCTCACGACGCAGACGGGAGTAGACGACGGCCGAGGCGGTGAGACGTTCCTCGGGATGTGTGGCTGGGTCGGCAGGAGTCTTTGAGAAGAGTCGGCGCAGCAGTCCAGGGTGATAGCGTTTCTGTATCTCGCGGGTGACACCGTTGCAGAACTGATGGCAGGAGGTGTCGGGCGACATCTGACGGATATAGCGGCTGACGATCAGCATGGCATAGCGGCCGTTGGTCATGCGGGGATGATAGCGGTGGGTGGTCTTCGAGGTGGAACCGTCGATGACGGCGATGAAGTCATTTGTGACGACCAGACCGTCCTCGCTTTTCCTGGTTGGGCTTTTCGCTATGATGCTTTGCTCGAGGATTTTCATTCTTAAAGTTGGGATTATAAGATTTGGGCTTGCCGTTGGAGGCGGGGCGATAACCACCTGGTGACGGCATGCCTGAGTAGAGCTTGGCGATGAGGTCGGGACGGTCTATGCGGCGCAACGACTGTTCGATGCCACGACGCTCCTCGGGCTTGTACCAGAAGAAGTACTGGCGCTGGGCCAGTTTCTCCTTTGGCGTCTTGGCGCTGAATACGGGCTGGAGCGTATAGGGGTCGAAACCTGTGTACCAGGTCTCGGTGGCATTGGTGAGGGGCGTAGGCGTAAAGTCCTGTACCTGCTCGAGATGGAAATCGAGGTTCTTGGTAATCACCGCCAACTCGGCCATATCCTCCTCCTGACAGCCTGGGTGGCTGGAGATGAAGTAGGGGATGATCTGCTGACGAAGACCCTCCTCGCGATTGATGCGGTCGAAGATGCGCTTGAACTCGTAGAACTGCTGGAACGAGGGCTTGCGCATGAGGTAGAGCACACGTTCGCTAGTGTGCTCGGGAGCCACCTTCAGACGGCCTGACACATGACGGGTGATGAGCTCGCGGGTGTACTCCATGGCGGCCTTGTTGCTGACCTCGTCCTTGCTGCGGTGTAATAACAGATCATAGCGGACACCACTGCCGATATAGCTGTGCTTGATGCCAGGAAGGGCGTCGACAGAACGGTAGATATCGAGCAACTTAGAGTGGTCGGTATTCAGGTTCGGACAAATCTGCGGGTGGATACATGAAGGGCGACGGCACTTTTCGCAGGCGTTCTTGTTGCGTCCGCTCATGCCATACATATTCGCCGACGGGCCTCCTAGGTCGGACAGGTTGCCCTTGAAGTCGGGCATCGCGATAATCTGTTTCACCTCGCGCAGGATACTCTCCTTTGAGCGACAGGTAATGAATTTGCCCTGATGGGCCGAAATCGTACAGAAGGCACATCCGCCAAAACAACCGCGATGGATGTTGACGCTGAACTTAATCATGTCGTAAGCGGGAATGCGCTTGCCCTTGTATTTGGGATGTGGCTGGCGCGTGTAAGGCAAATCGAACGAGGCGTCGAGTTCCTCGGTGGTCATAGGCGGGTAGGGCGGATTGACAACGACGTAGCGGCCGTCGACCCCCTGCAGCAGACGCTGGGCGTGCATCATGTTCGACTGTTCCTCGACGTTCTTAAAGTTCTCGGCCTGGGCGCGCTTGTTCTTCAGACACTCCTCGTGCGAATGGAGCACGATGTCGCGATCGGTAATACCCCCGAGGATATCCTCCTTACGTGAGAGATAGACCGTTTGCGGCAGGTCGCGAATGTCGCGGATACGCTCGCCGGCAGCCAGTCGGCGTGCCAGTTCGATGGTGACTTTCTCGCCCATACCGTAAGTGATCATATCGGCGGGCGAATAGCAAAGCAGACACTTCTTGAGCTCGTCGCTCCAATAGTCGTAATGGGTCACGCGGCGCAGCGAGGCCTCGATGCCGCCAAGCACTACGGGCACATCGGGATAAAGTTCCTTGAGGATCTTGGCATAGACGATGGTGGGGTACTCCGGGCGCATATCGTGACGACCATCGGGGCTGTAGGCATCCTCTGAGCGCAGACGACGCGCAGCGGTGTATTTGTTCACCATCGAGTCCATACAGCCTGGGGCAACACCAAAGAACAGGCGTGGGCGACCTAGTTTTTTAAAATCGCGATAGTCGCCGTGCCAGTCGGGCTGGGGTACAATGGCTACACGGAAACCTGCGGCCTCGAGGGTGCGGCCAATCACAGCAGCACCAAACGAAGGATGGTCGACATAAGAATCGGCAGAGAAGAGGATGACGTCCAGTTCATCCCATCCCCTGAGCTCCAACTCCTTCTTCGTCGTCGGGAGGAAATCCGTCAGCCTGTATTCCATCAGTTAAAGGGTGTTCCCTGGAAGGCGCGGGTCGTCATACCGAGGTTCTCGTTACCCTGGTTCTTCCAGTTGATGAAGAGCAATACGAGCTGTTGCAGTCCGTAGGCCTTCATGTTGGGGTGATAGATGACGTCGAGGCAAAGGTCGAGCAGGTCTCTGTCAAGAGCTGACTGTCCTCCGAGCAGCGAACGGATGTTCAGACGGAGCTTTTCCAGCACCTGTTCGTCAACGTAACCGTTGGAATCGATAAGGTCGCGGAAGAGTTGATACTTCTCGATGGTCTGAAGATGGGTATCTTCAATCTCGATGGTTCTTGTTCCCGAAGAGTTAGTTTGAATCTTCATAATCTGGTGGGTTTTAAGGGTTAATATTATTGTAACAAGAATTGCAGGAAAGCACGCATGAGCGTGTGTCGTTTCTGTTCAGAACGGATGCACTCGAAGGGGAATCCCATCGTGAGCACGCGGTAGTCGGAGCCGTTGTAGGCCACACAGGCACTCTGTTCGTCGCCGTACTTCATGGCCGCATAGGCAGGAGGCAGGGCGAGCAGATTGTCAGGATGCTGGGCAGCGTAGTGGATGTGGTTGGGCTGTCGGTAGAAGGTAAAGGAGGTGCCGAGCCCCTGAACGGTATCGCTCTGCAGACTGTCGGTATTCCTTCCGCCATACTGACATTTGAGGACATCCTCGAGGAACTTGCGCTCCTGTGGCAGACGGGAGTCGCGTCCGATATATGACCCGCTGACGAGCAGTGCGCCACCCTGGGCGGTATAGGCCCGCAGATGGGCCCGGAGTTCATCGCTGAAGGCACGGTACTCAACGGTGGAATAGCCATCGTTGCGCTCCAGTCCAAGGATGAGGTCGATGAGGGCGTAGCCTTCAAAGGAGACATTGCCGTGTTCGACAGCTTTCGACGAACAGCTGGCGATGCTGTATCGCTTGGCTGTGGCGATGGCAAAGGCGTGTGTGCGGATATAGTCGAAGTCGTTGCCGGCAATGAAGTGTCCAGCCAACGAATCATCGGTAAAACCGAGACCCGTAGGACCTTCCTTACCCATCTGGAAACGGTCGAAGTTCTGCTGGTAACCACGCCAACCGGCTGTCAGACCGTAACTCACGCCGAGGTCTTCGTCCATCTCGAATCCCTGACTGGCGAGACCGTCGGTAACCTGCGGCGAGGCCAGACGATGGAAGTTGTTGACGATGAGGACCTGTTTCTGAGCCGTGGGGTTATAGAGTGCCGATACCACCTCGCTGGGGAAACTCTCGCCGCCTTCGTTGACAGCGGCCACACGGAAGGAGTAGAGCTGATCGGGTTCGAGGGTTATCGATGCTGAGGTGTTAGTACTGTTGAGCCAGACACCATTGTCGAAGTCGCGGTCGCCCTTAGCCGTATAGACGATGTAGGAAGTAGGATGAGCGGTGGGCTCCAACGGGTCTTCCACAGCCGTCCAGCGGAGTTCGGCCTTGCCCTTGTCAGTCAGCGTCACCTGGATATTCTCAGGTGTCAGCGGAGCAACGGTATAGGTGGTGTGATGCATACGTGCCGTATAGCGGAGCAAGGTCATATAGATGCTTCTGGCCAGATCGAAACGGAAGTTGGGATCCTGCGCCATACGCATATCGGCGAAGTTCTGATGGGAGAGCATCTCAAGGATGGCACTGGGCATCGCCGGCACACGACATTCGGAGTAGTTGCGGTCGTAGAGCTCGCGGGTCTGCCACTTGCCGTATTTCTGTAAGATGTCGTGGGGGATACTGGTAAGCAACTCGTCGGCAAGGTCACGAGAGACGAGTCGCGTGAGGCCAGTATTGAAAGTGGAGTCGTTGAAGGTGGTCATACAGATACTGAGCGTACCTGTATTCGTCTTCCCGTCGCGAGTATAGCCGGCATCGCTGTGCAGGGCCAGTGAGAGTTCGATAGGCACGTGGCGTCCGGCACTGTCAGGCAGATAGCAGGAACCGCCTGCCAACAGGTTGGTCATCAGACTGCGGGCGTTGATGTCGTCACCATAATCATCCTGACCTTGTTTCGAACTGTAGACCTCGTAAGGCATTCCTGCCCATTGTGCGAAATAACGCGAGCCTTCCAGACAACGGGGCATCGCGCTCGTTCTGCCTCCGCGTTCGATGTTGCCCATGCCTCCGCCAAAACGGACGGCATCAGTGGTGACGATACCGTCGGAAGTACTGAAATTACTCAGTTCCACACGGTTCTCGGCAGACGAGCCTGCCTCGAAGTCGAAGGTGCCCAGATAGACCCACGTAGAGCCACCCATCTGCTGATTGACGTGGAAGACGGTAGGAATGCCTTTATGCCAAACGGTATAACGGGCATCGTTGATGCTACCCTCGACCGTCTGGTAACTCACATAGACGGCATATCGGCCAGCCTCAGGAATCGTGGGCTGATAGTTGACGAAACTCTGACGGTTTTGATGACTCGTGGTCTCGATGAATCTGGCGGTGCCTGCCTCGAAGGGATTCTCATGATCCTGATAGGTGCCTTCGTGAAGCGCGAAACCAGGCAACGCGGCGTTCTGCCAATGGTCGTGCTGACTCTGTTCGGCATAGCCCGAAGCGGGATTATCGTTGTCGACGATGACCTCGTTCTTCTGCCAGTCGCGCTCTCTTGGGGTAAACACGATAGCACCGGCTTTCTCTAACATGGGGATGAGATATGGGGTGACAATGGTCTGCGTGAACAAGTCTTCGCTAGCTCCGAAAAGCGGCGGACGTTGCCATTTCCATCTGTCCTCGGCAATGTTGAAGTAGATGCCGTGACTGGCCCATATGGAAAAATGGCGGTTCTGAAGGCCCCGACTGATGACATAAGGACGTGAGGCATTGCTCACCCAGGGCTTTCCCTGATAGTCGATGTTTCCCCAAGTGCGGGCATCATCGGACTTGCTGCGACGATAGTTGGGCACCAGGTCGCTGATTTCCCAACCACCTGTCCAGACACTCAGTTGGTAGTCTTTCAACGAGTCGGGTAGGAGCGTCTTCAGTCCAAAATAGATGTTATCTACGCGTTCAGGCGTGAAGGTCTGCTCACCAAAGGCGGCGTTCGCCATCAGTTTGATGGTGCGCAGGGAATCGTCTTGTACGACACGTTCCAGCTTCATCTTGTTGCGGATGAGCTGGCCGTTGGCATGATAGGATGTAAAGAAACTGCCCAATGCTTTGTCGAGAGAACCTTGGGCATAGGAGATGGCCGTAAAGGCAGTGGTCAATGATACAAGAAGCAGTCTAAAATTCATTCCACATCTCCTATCGTAAAATTATTCGGAATCTTCCCTTTGAAGTCCTTGAAATAGAGTTTGATATCACGCATGTCTTTCTCAAAATCGCCTGATGGTATAATGGTCTTTGTACACTGGATGAGTCGTCTCTCGTAGTCAAGACCATATAATAATATAGGTATGCCAGCTTTCTGGGCTATGAAATAAAAGCCTTTCTTCCAATCAGGATTCTTGGAACGCGTACCTTCTGGGGTGATGCACAGGTGGAAAATCTTCGCGTTTCTGGCTGTCTCGGCCATCGCATCAGTCATGCTCGTATGTTTCTGACGGTATACGGGAATACCACCCAACTTCTTGAAGATGGGACCCAGTGGCCAGAAAAACCATTCTTTCTTCATCAGGAAGTTACTCTGCATGCCAATGGAACGGCTATACAACAGCCCCATGATAAAGTCCCAGTTGCTGGTATGCGGCGCCAGACAAATGATATACTTATCAGGATGGTTTTCCGTTACTTGAACGTTCCAACCCATCCGTTTGTACAGCAACCAGTTACAAATAGATTTCCACATTATCCGTTCATTTGATCAATGATGTCACTCACTTGTGCAGAGAACTTCTCGCGAAGATCTTTAAAATAGGTTTTTGCAGGCATGCCGGGCTCCGGGTGAGAGATACGGCGGACGTATTCGTCCTCCATCTTGATGATGGAATAAAGCAACGCATTAGCGCTGTCGCTTTGCGCCTTCGTTCCATAAAGCGATAAAGCTATGCCCTCTGCAAAAAGTTCTTCACATACTAGATGAATGACTCGTTTTAGTGATCTTTTGTTTGCCATTTTTTATCCTCCTTTTGGTTTATTTTGTTATATTGAGTAAGCAAAGATAATAAAAATATTCCGTTGCGCAACGTTTTTGATACCAAAAAAATATTAAAATGATGATTTTACTATGTTTTGTTTCCTTTTTCTGACAAAAAATGCGTAATTTTGCCGTTCGAAACAGGATTTTATCATTCAAATATTCAAATAGATCAATTATGGAAAAAAGTGCATTGCAGATGGCGAGAGCCGCTTATCAGCCTAAGTTGCCTAAGGCGCTTCAGGGAGCAGTAAAGATTAAGGAAGGTCAACCCACTCAGAGTGTTGGTGATCAGGAAGAAATCAAGAAGTTGTTCCCTAATACCTACGGTATGCCTATCGTAGAGTTTGTACCTGCTACAGAGGCTAACAACACGAAGATGAACGTAGGTATCATTCTCTCTGGTGGTCAGGCTCCTGGCGGACACAACGTGATTACCGGTCTCTTCGACCAGATCAAGAAGCTGAACCCCGAGAACCGTCTTTATGGTTTCATCCTGGGTCCTGGCGGTCTGGTAGACCATAACTATATGGAACTTACTCCAGAGATCATCGACGATTATCGTAATACTGGTGGTTTTGATATGATCGGTTCTGGTCGTACCAAGCTGGAGAAAGTTGATCAGTTCGAGAAAGGTTTGGAGATTATCCGCGAGCTTGACATCAAGGCTATCGTGATTATCGGTGGTGACGACTCTAACACCAACGCTTGTGTGCTGGCTGAGTACTATGCCGCTAAGAACTATGGTGTACAGGTGATCGGTTGTCCTAAGACCATCGACGGTGACCTGAAGAACGAACAGATTGAGACCTCTTTCGGTTTTGATACCGCTTGTAAGACTTATTCAGAGCTGATTGGTAACATCGAGCGCGACTGTAACTCTGCACGTAAATACTGGCACTTTATCAAAGTGATGGGTCGCTCGGCTTCTCACATCGCTCTGGAGTGCGCTCTGCAGACTCAGCCGAATATCTGTCTGATTTCTGAGGAAATAGAGGCTAAGGCTATGAGCCTTGACGACATCGTTACATATATTGCTAACGCTGTTGTTGCTCGTGCTGCTGATGGTAATAACTTTGGTACCGTTGTCATCCCTGAGGGTGTTATCGAGTTCATCCCTGCCATCAAGAAGCTCATCGCCCAGCTCAACGACGTGCTCGCTTTGCCCGAGGCCAAGGAGATCAGCCGCGATGAGCAGGTTGACTTTGCCAAGAGTCATCTCACAACTGAGAACCTCGCTGTATTTAACAGTCTGCCTGTAGGTGTGGCTCGTCAGCTGGCCCTCGACCGCGATCCTCACGGAAACGTACAGGTTTCACTCATCGAGACTGAGAAGCTGCTGTCTACGATGGTTGCTCAAAAACTCGAGAAGATGAAGAAGGAAGGCAAGTATGTTGGCAAGTTCGGCACTCAGCACCACTTCTTTGGCTATGAGGGACGTTGCGCAGCTCCTTCTAACTTCGATGCAGACTATTGCTATGCACTTGGTACCTCTGCCGCTCAGCTCATTGCCAACGGCAAGACCGGTTACATGGCCATCGTGAAGAATACTACCGCTCCTGCTGAGCAGTGGGTCGCTGGTGGTGTGCCCATCACGATGATGATGAACATGGAGAAGCGTGCTGGTGAGATGAAGCCCGTTATCCGCAAGGCGCTCGTTGAACTCGACGGTGCTCCCTTCAAGGAATTCGCTGCTCATCGTGACGAGTGGGCTCGCAAGACAGCTTACGTCTATCCTGGTCCTATCCAGTACTGGGGCCCCACAGAGGTTTGCGATCAGCCTACAAAGACCCTCGCTCTTGAGCAGGCCAAATAAATGTCAAAGAAAAGAAGAGTCGTAACCCGTAAGGGCATCGGCACCACTCATACCTATCACGGCCCAGGGCGCAAGAAGCGTCCTGGAGTCGTGATTCGATTTTTACAGAAGATTCCCTCGTGGGGCTGGTGGATTGGTGGTGCTGCTATCGTGGCGGGTTATATCTGGTTCTTCTATTATTTCTTTGTCGGACCTTTCGGATTCCGCTGGCGTGCACTCTATGGAGATGTCAGCTATCCTGAGGGCTATGAGATTCATGGTATCGACATCTCCCACCATCAAGGTCGCATCGATTGGGACAAACTGAAGGACGAAGGTCTTATCAACAAGTGTCCTATTCGTTTTGTGATGATCAAGGCCACGGAAGGTGCTACTCAGACGGACGAGAATTTTCGCGAAAATTTCTATCAGGCCCGCGAGAATGGTTTCACTCGTGGAGCATACCATTTCTATAGTGTACATTCGCCTGCTGAACAACAGGCCTATCATTTCCTCAAGGTGGTGAAGTTAGAGAATGGTGACCTGCCACCTGTTCTTGATGTTGAGCATAAGCCCAAGAATCAGAGTGATGCAGAATTCAAAGGTTCTGTGCATCAATGGCTTGACATCGTTGAGAAGCACTATCGTGTGAAACCGATTATCTATACTTATTTCAAGTTCAAGACGCAGTATCTGAATGATACTGTCTTCGACCAGTATCCCTATTGGATAGCCCACTATTATGTGGACTCCCTTGAATACCATGGTAGTTGGAAATTCTGGCAACATACTGATGCCGGACGCTTGCCAGGCATCAAGGGCAATGTGGATTTCAATATTTATAATGGCTCGTACTATGACCTTCGCCAGATGACTCTCGGTTCTCAAGAGACCATCGGCGAAAAGGCTTATAGTAACGAAAATTAGGGAAATCCCCCGGGAATTACTTCCCGAGGGCTGTCAGTTTCGTTTTAATCTTGTCGACGTAGGCGTCAATTGTAGCAACGGCTACAATGTTCACCACGTCACGAACAGAGGCACCGAAATCAATAAAGTGGATGGCTTTGTTCAGTCCCATCTGTATCGGACCGATAATCTCCGCATCTGAACCTAACATCTGCAGCATCTTGTAGGAAGAGCGGGCTGACGTAAGGTTGGGGAAGATGAGGGTATTCACCTTTTTACCCTTCAGACGTGTGAATGGATACTGTTCGTCGCGTAACTCGTTATCGAGGGCACAGTCTAGCTGCATCTCACCGTCGATAGGCAACTCTGGATACATCTCCTGCATCTGTTCAACGGCACGCTTAACCTTTTTTGCACCAGAACTGGTTGAGCTTCCGAAATTGGAGTGACTCATTAAACCGATGACGGGTTTTTCGTTGAAGAATCGTACGGCGGTAGCAGCAAGCTTGGCAATGTCAACAAGTGTGTCTGTATCAGGATTCTCGTTTACCAGTGTATCAGCGATGTAATAGGTTCCTTTGGGAGAATTGATGATATGCATAGCGCCAAAGTGCTGGTATTCTGGACGGATACCGATGACCTCGTTCACAACTTTGATCGTGTTCGAGTACTTGGTGTACAGACCAGTGATGAAGGCATCAGCTTCACCCGTTTCCACCATCATCATGCCGAAGTAGTTGCGCTCGAACATCTTGTCGTTGGCCTCCTGGAAAGTATAGCCATCGCGCTGACGCTTCTCTGTGAGAATACGGGCATAGCGCTCGCGGCGTTCCTGTTCAGAAGGATGACGCAGGTTCACGATCTCAATGCCATCCAGACTCAGATCGAGCGAAGCTGCAAGTTTCGTGATAACCTCATCATTGCCCAGCAGCACAGGGTGGCAAATACCCTCGGCCTTAGCCTGTACGGCGGCCTTGAGCATGGTGGGGTGTACAGCCTCAGCAAAGACAACACGCTGAGGATGTGCAGCTGCTGTGGCATAGAGTTTCTGTGTGAGTTTTGTCTCTTGTCCCAACAGTACAGATAATGAACGTTTGTATTCATCCCAGTCTGTGATTTTCTTACGTGCAACACCACTCTCGATAGCTGCTTTGGCTACAGCGGCACTTACCTCAGTGATCAAACGCGGATCAACAGGTTTCGGAATAAAGTAGTTGCGGCCGAAGGTCAGGTTGTTGACTTTGTAGACATCGTTTACCACATCAGGTACAGGTTGCTTAGCCAGATCAGCGATGGCATGTACAGCAGCGAGTTTCATCTCTTCATTGATGGCTGAAGCGTGTACGTCAAGTGCACCGCGGAAGATGTACGGGAAACCTATGACATTGTTAATCTGATTCGGATAGTCCGTACGTCCTGTGGACATAAGAACATCATTGCGGGCAGCCATAGCGTCCTCGTAACTGATTTCCGGGACTGGGTTTGCAAGTGCGAAGATGACAGGATCTTTAGCCATCGTCTTCACCATCTCCTGTGAGAGCACATTACCTTTTGACAGTCCCACAAATACGTCGGCGTCCTTTACTGCCTCAGCCAATGTGTGAATGTCTGTACGTGTGGTGGCAAAGAACTTCTTCTGTTCGTTGAGGTCCTGACGCTCTGTTGAGATGACACCCTTAGAGTCGAGCATCACAATATTCTCCTTCTGGGCTCCGATGGCCATATAGAGTTTTGTACATGAGATGGCCGCAGCACCTGCACCATTCACCACAATCTTCACCTTCTTAATGTCTTTCCCGATGACTTCCATCGCATTTTTCAGTCCTGCGGCACTGATGATGGCAGTTCCGTGCTGGTCATCGTGCATTACGGGAATATCGAGGGTACGCTTCAGGCGCTCCTCAATGTAGAAACACTCAGGAGCTTTGATATCTTCAAGATTGATGCCTCCGAAGGTGGGAGCGATACGCTCAACGGCCTCACAGAATTTCTCTGGGTCTTTCTCATCGACCTCAATGTCAAACACGTCGATACCGCCGTATATCTTAAACAGCAGTCCTTTTCCCTCCATCACTGGTTTACCACTCATAGCACCGATGTCACCGAGTCCGAGTACAGCTGTACCATTGGAAATGACGGCCACAAGATTACCTTTGTCGGTGTACTTATATGCATCGTCGGGATTCTCTTGAATCTCGAGGCATGGGAATGCCACACCTGGTGAATACGCTAAACTTAAATCTGTTTGTGTTCTGTAAGCCTTGGTCGGTTTAACTTCAATCTTTCCAGGGCGTCCGCTCTCATGATATTCCAGAGCAGCTTCTTTCGATATCTTTACCATACATTATTATTATATAAATTCTTTCAGTTTTCTCAAATCGCCTACAAAATTACACAAAATGCCTCAGACAAATGCAGAAATATTCATTTTTTTTATATAATTGTTCCGAAAATGCAAACTTATACAGAAAAATTGTGTTTATAAGATATTTGACAGGCGGAAACGAAGCTTGTGATTTCGTTTTTTATTAATCGCATATTTCTTCAAGACACCTGGACCACACGAACTGTTACCAAGACCTAATACCGCACAATCTAATGAAATATAAGTGCCATCGGACTCTGGCAATTCATAATCATGCGTAAGTGAAGCGAGTTGTTTTGCTGAATAGGGTAGCACAGAGAATGAGAATGGCACATCAACAGCTGTAATGCAAACGGCATCGTGTTTACCTTTACTGATGACAACCTCGGCACAGTCCTCATGGTTGCCATTATCTTGTGGGCGTGGGTAGTGGGTAAACATATTAGCGACAGTATCTTCGTAGCGTCCTATATGACATGATGTCTTTCTGTCGGGATAGTTTTCCCATGGACCGCGTCCGTACCAACTTACATGGCTGTAGATCTTTGGCAGTTTCATCACCACACCCATACGAGGGAGTTCTGGCAAATCGCCACGACATTCGAAGGTGTATTCTAATTCCAGCGTTCCGTCTTTCAGAGTTTTTATTTCTCGTTTTGTTTCTATCGTACCATTGACGAATTCATAGATGAAGGTATTTTCGTCAGGACGAATGACACGTGGAGAGTCCAAGCGATGTTTAGTCCAGTCTTTGGCGAGCCAGTTTCCAAAACTCTTATCGTTGTCTGTCGGAGCTCGGAAGAATTGGGGTTCTATTTTCATGGCCAGAGCATGGAGTCTGGCATCACCCTGGCGCTTTTCTTCTGTAATAGCCAAAATATTATCGTTCAAAGCGAACTGCTCTGTGATCATCGTTTGCTGATCTCTCATGACGTTAAGATTCAGACGAACGTCCTTATTCTTATTGAAGCGGTAGTCAGAGAGGTGAGTGATAATGGCGCTATCGCCAGGGGCTAAGTCAGGCAAACTTATTGGTCCTTGTTTTTTATTCTGACCATTCTCATTGACAGTATAGGTACAACGATATTCATTCAGGCTAGTATGGTGGTTGTTGTTGATGACCCAGATGTCGTTTCCATGCATCGTAAACTGTACGGGCGAGTAAACATGTTGAACCTCAAAATACTTTGCTGAAGTCTTTCTGTCCGCCATCACAATGCCATTCAGGCAAAACGCCTTGAGATTGGGCTGATCGTCAAAATCACCACCATAGTGAATGTGACCATTCTTATCCATAATACCTTGATCTACCCAATCCCAGATGAAGCCTCCAAGCATGCGTTTATTTGAATAGATTTCATCCCAATAGTCCTTGAAGTTACCGAGAGCATTCCCCATACAGTGGGCATATTCACTTGTCATCACAGGGCGATTATCATTCTCTCGCTCTGCAATCTCCAGAAGACGTTCCCACCTTGCATTTTCCGCACGTTCTGTATCACTTCCCTCAGCGATACCTGGATTCAGGTAGTCCTGCTTCACACGAGGATAAAAACGGCTGATGACATCTACACTTTTAGGGTCAGGATCACCCTGAGCCCCTTCATAATGTATGAATCGGGTAGGGTCGAATTCCCGCAGCCAGGCAGCCATTGCAGCATGGTTTGCACCATATCCACTCTCATTACCGAGACTCCAGAAGGTGACACAGGCATAGTTCTTGTCACGTTCTGCCATACGGATGGCGCGATCCATAAAAGCTGCATTCCAGTCTGATGTTGAAGTAAGCGTGCCGCGCAGTCCGTGAGTCTCACAATCCGCTTCGTCCATCACGTAGAAACCGAGTGAGTCGCAGAGTTCATACCAGCGTGGTACATTGGGATAGTGGGAGAGACGAATGGCATTGATATTCGCAGCCTTCATCAGCATCAGATCCTTAACCATCAACTCTTCTGTCATCACTCGTGCTTGATAAGCATCATGCTCATGACGGTTCACACCCCGCAGACGAATCGGTCGTCCGGTCACCAACAGTTCTCCATTCTTTACCTCAAGATGTCGGAAACCAATCTTCTGAGCCACCTGTTCGCGGATGTGTCCCTCAGAATCACAAAGCTGTAAGGTGAGGGTGTAGAGATATGGCGTTTCTGCCGTCCATGTCTTAATATCCTTTACTGCGATATTGATGCGGTCAAACTTACGGTAGCCTCGCTGAGGATACCATAGGTTCATACGTGCAGCTTTATGGTCTAGATCAAGGATCTCTTCTACGTTTGCCCCTCCATGAGCAATTTGTTTTCCTTCATGGTCAGTAAGGATGGCAACGAGTGAGTCGCTTTTGCCCGAAGCTCCTTCATATACAGAGAGCTTTGGATCAATCTGAAGTTCCCAAGAATCCCCATTAGGGATTGTACGAACGGCAAAGTCTCTCATTCGAGTGTTTGGCGTGTAATAAAGCAACACATCACGATGGATGCCTCCGAAACGCCAGAAATCCTGATCCTCCAGATATGAACCGTCAGAGTACTTATAGACTTCCAATGCTATCTCGTTATTTCCTTCATGCACATACTTTGTAACATTAAACTCCGAAGGTTCCATCGAACCTTGACTATAACCTACACGCTCCCCATTGATCCAGACATAGAATGCTGACATCACACCTTCAAAGCGAAGGAAAACCTGACCATCGTTCCATCCTTTCGACATTGTAAAAGTGCGTTTGTACTGCCCTGTAGGATTGCGTTCTTCATAAGAAGTGTAACTCTTCTTAGGTTCCTTAGTCACATAAGGCGGCTCAATCTTAAATGTATAACCTGCAGATGCATAGATCGGTGTACCGTAGCCATTCACTTCCCAATTGGCAGGTACCTTCATTTCAGCCCAACCTGAGCAATCATAATCTGTGCGATAGAAGTCTATGATACGCTCTTCAGGCGTCTTTGTCCAACGGAACTTCCAGATGCCGTTAAGAGACAATTGTCTGTCGCCTGCCTTCTTGCCAAATGGAATAAAATAGGCGCGAGCAGGTTCACGGTTGATCTGAAGCACATGATGGTTTTCCCAGTCATGCTGTTGTGCCTGGGATGTCAAACAAATCATCAGGCTGTATAATGCGATAATTATTTTTTTCATTCTATTGTGAGATTGTCAAAAATCATATCGTTAATGCCATCACCACTGAGCTCTACCTTATATTTTCCAGCGTTGACCTGCGAACCCGTTGTGATGCTTGTCATCTTCCTTTTCGTCTTCTTTTGCTGCGTCTGAAGGAATGTGATGTCATCGTCCTTATATACCACACCTTTCATATCCGTGATCTTCACATGTAGCTGTCGGGGCATTTCTGGATTATAGTATTTCCATCGTAAGGCATATACTTTTGCTACACCAACGTTGAACTCCCACTCCATATGTTTTTTTATAAGCTTTCCCTCCACTTCAATGGCGCTATTATGGCGAGGTGGCAGTAAAGAGTCTGGGGTCTTGACAAGAATGTCACGTTCAAAGTCCGCCCAGAGGTGAGAGGTAATGGGGGAGGAATGAGAGATTTGTTGAGAGGTGACTGGCCTCGTTTCTTTTGAAGCAATGGCGATAGCAGCAATCATAGCTTGTCCGGCTTTTACGGTTGGGAAGTGTATACAAATCTCATCACCCTTATTCTCAAACTCAATGACACGCTTATATGGCTTACCATAGTGTACCTGAGCCCAAATGTCAAGGTCACGAATCACGGTGCTGTCATTGATGGCAACATCAAAAAGCCGTAATCCCTCCGCATCATATTGACGATACCAAGGTTCGATGAAATATAACTCTATCCGATATTTTCCGGGCCCTGCGGGGAAATGATAGCTCAGCTTGTGACGTCCGAAACGTGAGGTCTTGAACAAAGGTGAGGATATCGAGTCATTGAAGGTCTGCGAGGCCTGGTAACCATTCCATGAATGTGACCACTGATTGTTGTCTTGCATCCATGGATTACCGAGCGTATCAGTATATGCATCGCCTCCACAGTTCAGTCGATAGAGATAGTGATAACCCTTGGCAGGTGCAAGACTGGCTTCCGAAACTACAGAAGTAGCCGCTGCGATAGGTTGTGGGTTATAATGCCGCTGATACATATAAAAAGCATCTGTAGGCTGGTCCCATATAGAGAAGAGTCCCTTATAATTAAATGGTCCTACTTTATCTACACGTCTCAATGCTTCATCAGGCTGACGACGTCCTGGATTATCGTGACTCGTCAACAGCCACAGAAACTGTCCACAGATACTGTCTTTCACACTTTCTGCCAGATGAATCTTCTTCTTAAGGATTTCACAGAACCGTTCTTCGGTATAATTCTCGCCAGTATGGTTACCAATTGTTCGCCAAGCACCATATTCACCATTCAACAACTGCTCGGGTGTTTTCATTTCGTTGCCGTAATTGTCGATGTCTCCACCATAGGTGCCACTCCAATTCTGTACAACATTCCAGTCTGTACCTTCACCACCGTTACAGGTTGTGATGAGTCGTTGGGTTCCACAACGTGGATCCATCTCGCGGATGATGTCACAGCACTCTTCCGCAAAATCTTTCGGTAGCGTACTCTCGTTCTGCAATCCCCAAAGGATAATGGAGGGCGAATTACGACGCTCCTTGACCCACTGTCTCAGATGACGCTTAAACGACTGACGGAACTCAGGCGTGTCATACCAGATATGAGCCGAGAACTGTGGCCACCAAAGGATACCCTCACGATCCAATAGTTTCTGATAGTGCAGGTTATGTGGCTGGTGGGCATCACGGAAAGCATTGAATCCCGCATCCTTCACCATTTTGATACGGGCTTCAATCTGTTCGTTGCTAAAAGCATGACTCTGTCCGAACTCATGTTCATATTCGCATACACCGTTGATGAATACGGGTTCTCCATTGAGCAGAAAACGTTGATCATTCTGATGAATGCGGTCAATAGAACGGGGCCAGGATGTGGCACAGATACCATAAGGTGTCTCTGTACTTTCTGTAGCTTTGCCGTTACGTTTCAGGATACTGTTTATAGTATAAAGATAGGGATTGCTCGTGCTCCATCGTTTGGGCTGGTCAAGTGCTGACATCTGATGAATGACTTTGGTCTCACCTGCCTTCAGTTCGATATTTTGCGTCAAACGAATCACTTGTTGACCATTCTTTTCACACAGCTTACTGACGAGTTCTACACCTACTGTCTGATGACTGTAATTTTTTATTTCTGTATCGATATAAAGACTATCACAAGCGGCATTGTTCCAAATGTGTACGCCATACGGTTCGATACGCACCGGATCGGTCACCTCCAATACTACTGGACGGTAGATGCCGAATGGTTGGCTCCCTTCTGAAAAGCCCCATTCGCTGCTACAACCTCCGCATACCCATGGCATATCTGTGATGCCTGCAGGATGTGAGACGTTGACGAGGAGCTCATTATCCTTTTTGATATAAGGTGTGACGTCGATGGTCTCTGTAGTACGTCCGATGTCATAATGACCTATATCATGTCCATTCAACGTGATATCTGCATAGGTACCCACACCTTCGAAACGCAGGAAATACTGTTTATCATCGAGGAGAGGAGCGGTAAAGGTCTTTCTGAAAACAGCCTCACCGTGAAGGTTGCCATGTTCTAGTTGTAAGGCACCATAATAGTCATCGAGATTGATAGGGATATTCACCTTTGCCGCAACACTATCTCGTCCAACGACTTGAATAGTCCAGTCTTCATTCAAGTTCTGCACATAGCGGTGTCCTGTAGGCTCTGGCTTTGGGAAACAAACTTCGCTTTTGCCCATATGCTTACTGGTGGCAACAGCGATGCCACGTTGTTGGGCATTGTTCACCGCACAATAGAAGTGATAAACCACACCATCGTGTTTCACCACATAACTCTTGTGGGCAAACATCTCGTCGTAGGGCTTCGAGGGAACGATAAGATCTTCACCCGTCCAGTCTTGCCAATGGATGAGATCCTTACTGACAGCGAAGGTATTATAGGCATTATAATCGCGAGTGGGATTGAAGGCCGAGAAATAGAACATTACCCACAGATCTCCCATCTTCACAATCTGTGCGTCACCTGTTATCGTTCCGTCGCTGTCGTGGGCAAAGACAGGATTCCCTTTGTAACGCTTCCAGTGTTTCATGTCCTTAGAGAGGGCAATGCCGATACGTTCGCCTTTGGGATACGTTTCGTTCTTCCCACCAGCATTATAAAACATCCAGAACGGGTATTTACTAACTTCTGGCCGTAGCCAGTAGATCGTGCTCTTATACTGGGTCAATTGTTCCCACCACTGGGCATCTTTGTCATCATAACTGATCAATGGCTGCTTCTGTGTATCCCATTGATGGGCTTTGGTGATATCTTTTGTCGTTGAGGCTATGCCGATACTCAGGGGGGCGTTTACTGCTTCGTAACCTGTGCCAGGACCACCGATATAGGTCATATAGTGACGGCCTTTGTAGGCCTGCATCTCATAGGTGCCGCCCCAGTTGTAGTCTATAAGTGCAGGAAAACCGCCTCGCTGGTTTTGGTCCCAGAGGTTCTCAGTGGCATCGGGAAATGCCAATATACGCCCAAGTGTCGTCCAGTGCAAAAGATCGTCACTTTCTGCGAGAAAAGTCTCGTATCCTCGTCCGTCATTTCCTTCTTTTCCATTATAGCAGACATAAGTCATCAGCCATTTGCCGCCAACACGAAATACCGTCGGACAATCTATCTTATGGTAGTTGTCTGTAGGTGCTACAACGAGTCCGTATTTATAGGGCGTACGCACTTCGTCGTATACCGCCTGCATCTCTTGCTGCGATACGTCTTGCGCAGAAACCGTCAGGCAGACTGAGGCCAGTAATACTGCTATTATCTTCTTCATCGTTTTATTTCATAAACAGCCAGTCTACTTCATCACCTGCACCTTGCAACCCTACATCACGAGGCCGGATGGCATCGGAGGTGAATCCTGCAACCATAATGATGCCCTTGGGGAGGTTGATCGTGTGATGGCCGGCATCAAAGAAGTAGGCGTGGATATGGACAGGTGGCATCTGCAGCATACTCACAGCATTCGTGAGGATGGGTTCTGCCTGACCATATTCATTGCCTGTGGCGTCTACCTCGAGCTTAGGCGCCTTGGCCCATTTAGGATCGTCGTCCTGGAAGAAGCCCACGAGCAGCTTCACTGGCTCGTCACAGGTGAAATCGATGGTGGTACCCACGATGCGGGTGGTGTCGCGATTCAAGACCAAAGCCTGGAGTTGGGTGAGTTCTGGGGCGAGGGAGTCGATACGTGTATCCTCTCGGTTTTCGAAGAGAATGGCGTTTTTGCCCATCAGGGTCGTTGTGGTTGGTGAATGAAGCGTCACCTTTGCAGGTGTCAGTGCTTTGGCCGTACTACCTACAGAACTATTGACTGGCGCTTTGAGCTTTTCGATATTTGCCTTTAGTGCATCAAGTTCTTCCTGATAAACCTTGGCCAGTTCGCTCCATGTCTTCATCTTACCGCCATCGCCACCCACGGGAATGCGTCGTTGTGCCGTCTGCATGGAGTTGGCATAGAGGTAGATAGAGTCGGTCCATTGTGCTAACAGATTCCATGTGTTCACACTCTTCTCAAGTAAGGGTGTAGCAGCATCAAGGTAATTAATATCCTTGGTCCATTTGTAGTTCAGCACTTGCTGGGCAGCCAGAACCTTATCACGGAAAGACAGAGCAAACAAGGAGTAACAAATGATGTCGTTGCGAAAACGCTCAAATTCGTCGGCATGGGACAATGGTTTTACATCAACAATCGCGTTTAGTTCCTCTACGGCTTTGTGTTGGTGTTCTACACATTGGTTGACGATATCAAGAGGCAGTTCGCCATGATGCTTCTCACCCTTCCATTCTTTTTCTACATATTCTATGAGTTTCTCGCCCTCGGGACCGCAACTCTCATAGAAACCAGGATAGATATTGAACTTATACGGATTGACCAACTGTGCCATTTTCATGCCTAACAGCAAGGTCTGACGGTTACCTTCTGTGATACCGAAACGGCGCAGCAGCTTTGGCGCAATCTCTCCGACCTCGTCGTATGCATTCAGCAGATGACCAGCGGCAATGGTGTCGATGCTGTAGTAGTCTGCCAATTGCTGTTTCCAGAAGGTCCTGTCGTCACCTCTTTCGCAGTTCCAGGCATAGCGTCCCCAAACTTTATACCACATCCAGTCACGATCGATCTGAAGCAGTCGCGAACCATTTGCCAACTTATCCGCCGTATAAGGCCAGTCCCAATACGATGCTTGCGGATAGATATGAATTCCCTTCGAGTGATGGACGCGATGCATCGCCTGGACCGTCTTCTGTGTGAATGCCGGCGATGACCAGCGCCAGGGTTCCAGATTCGCCAGGATATGTACATTATCTATATGTATAGGTGCGGCAGCAGCCAACATCCGGTGCGTCTCTCCCCAAGGCCCGCCTGGCTCGTAGGTGGTCAGACTCTCACCCGTATATTTGTTCATCGTATAGATATTGGGATAGAGTGGGAGTGAGGCCTTGAGTACGGCAGGGCCGTCGGTATCGTGATTTCTTAAGATGATGGGGGGCGTGTCTGTCCTACCAGAGGCATTCAATCCGTCTTTGATACCGGGGATGACGGTTTCTGTCATCCATTTGATATCGTTGTCGAGACCTGACATCGCCTCACCCAGACAAACCAGGAATCCCACCTTTGGATATTTCTCTACGAAGGCGGCTATCGACTTTCTGGTGTAGTCGGCAATCAATGGCGTGATGCCTCGGTTACGGTCCTGGGTCTTCAGGCCATAATGGTCGGCAAATGGTTTACTTAATATAATGTTATAGAACATCTGAATCACTCGTATGCCTCTGCGGTCTGCTTCCTCCACAAGAAATCCGAACATGTCCTGATTCTTTGCCATAGTCTCATCATCCACTTCCGGTGCAAAGGGATAGTCATCGAGTTTCACCAGCGAGGGGAAGGGGTGACCGTTCCAAAGATACACGGTGTTCATGTTGTTCTCCGCCAAGAGATCCAGATAACGCGTCCATAGGTCTTTGTCATAAAACCAGGGAAAGTTTTCAGGAGTATAGGGATACTCATAGACGCGATGCCCGGGCAGATAAACTGTCTTCTGCAGTCCCACGCAGGCTCCTCTCAACTTCATCTGCGGCACCTCGCTCAACGTTTTGAGCCCATCAAGTGTGGGGTTCGCCTTATACAGTTCCCTTAATTTGTTGGCACCGTAGATGGCTCCTGCACCGTCGTTGCCGGTAATCATCACCTTCTTGCCTTTGCGTGTCAAGGTGAAACCTTCGGCCTCACCGTTGTCCGATACATCGATGGTGATGGACAATGGCAGGTCGACCAGTTTATCCGCAGCATAGGTCGTCTGCGGTGTCACAGTCCTTACCTTTACCTTACCACCAATGGGTAGCACCATCATTACTGCTATCACAGCGGCTGCAAATTTTTCACTCTTCATTTTTCACTCTTCATTCTTCACTCTTCACTTTCCTCACTCGCTCATGTTCTTCACATACGGCAGTTCCGGCAACATCCCGAATCCATAGAACATATACGCATTTTCCCCGAGGAACAACCGTTTCTCTTCGTCCGTCAGTTCCTGGCTCTTCAACACAAAGTCGTACGACATCCTATAGGTGATGGCGGTGATGGTGCGTGGATAGTCTGACCCCCACATGAGTTTCTCCCAACCAGCGATTTCCGCTGCCTCGCGGATGGCTCTTATGGCACTGGGGAAGGGATAGAACTCTGAATTGTAGAGCCATGTGATACCACCTGACTCAATCCTTACATTCTCGTTCTGTGCCAGTCGGATCTGAGCCCTCCAACTCTCATTCTCCCACGGGGGAGTCAGCGGAGGATTTGCCATACCCAGATGTCCGATGGCGATCTTCAGTTGTGGACACTCTGCAATAACTTCCCGTAGTTCACCCACTTGTTCGTCACCGTCTGCCAAAGTGATGGATAGCATGGCATCCTCGGTTTCCATCATTTTGAACATCTGCATCATTTCCGGATCAGTGAGATGACGGTTCAGCAGTCTGTGCCCTGGAATGGCCAGACCCCTGAACCCCCGTTCCTTCAGTAACGATTCCGCTTGAACAGTAAAGCCGTCTTTCAGGTAGTCCACCATACCGAACACGAAGAACCGCTCTGGATACTGCGCCTTCACCTCTGCCAGATAATCGTTCTGCAGACCATCGATAAACTCCTGCACCACTACGGCTGCTCCCACTTGAGCATAGTCCATGTTTGACAGAAACACTTCCGCCGTGTTCCTTCCGTCGATGATAAACGGTGGAATCATCTGCACCTCTTCGCCAAGGAAAATCGACCGACCGTTCTTCAACGACCGTATCTCTTTCCCGTCCCAACTGGTATCTTGGCGGAGCCAAAGATGACTATGTGCGTCAATAATATTATGCATTATGAATTATTAATTATGCATTATTACGAGTTCTTCCACCTTACAAACATCTGGTCGCCGATAATCTCCTGAACCTTCTGTACCAGTTCTTCATCCAACGGCTCGTTGACATATTCTATATTCTTCAGCACATTCTTTGGATTGGCGCTACTGAAGAGTGTCGTGGCGATGCGCGGGTTCATGCTGGTAGAGAACTGTATGGCCAGCTTTTCTATCGGATAGCCCACCTCCAGACAATAGGCTGCCGCATCGGCACATGCTTTGCACAGATTCTTCGACGCCGGATGCCACATCGGTGCGCCGCGACTTGAGAGCAGTCCCATAGAGAAAGGCGAGGCATTGATGACGCCAACGTTGTGCATTTCGAAGAAACCAAGAAAATCTGCCAACAACGTATCGTTGAGACTGTAGTGACAGAAGTTCAGAATACTCTCAACCGTTCCTTCCTCGGCATGTTCGATAACCCATTTCAGGTTCTCTGGCTGAAGGTCTGTGATTCCGACATGCTTCACGACACCCTTCTTCTTGAGTTCTACGAGAGCGGGCAACGTCTCGTCGACGATTTTCTGCAGCCCACCTTCGCGGTCACCCTGAAATTCGATGTCATGCACGTTGATCAGGTCGATATAGTCGACATTCAGACGTTCCATACTTTCATACACACTGTCAGTCACGCGCTTGGCGGAGTAGTCCCAGGTGTTTATACCGTCCTTGCCATACCGTCCTACCTTCGTCGATAGATAGTATTTGTCCCGGGCGATATCCTTCAGGGCCTTTCCCAGTACGGTCTCTGCTTTGTAATAGCCGTAGTAGGGTGACACATCGATGAAGTTAATGCCGTTTTCTACTGCCGTAAATACGGCCTGAATACCTTCTTCTTCACGGATGCTGTGGAATACACCACCTAATGAGGATGCGCCGAAACTGAGATTAGACACGCGCATGCCTGTTTTACCTATTTCATTATAAACCATAGTAAATGTAGAGTTTGTTTTAATTTCGCTGCAAAGATAGTAAAAAAACAGGCTATTTGAGTGCTTAAAATGTTAAAGAATGAAAAAATATTCCCATATTTCGCATTTTTTTCCCCAAAAGTTTGGAGCGTATTGTAAAAACCCGTATATTTGCACTGTGTTTTTCATAGTATTAGATTTAAGGTTAACATTAGGGACTCGGCGGAGTCCCGTTTTTTTTTCCAAGAATTATTTATTAAAATTATTAGCGATATGAAGAAAATGATGATGATGATGGCTATAGCCATCGCCGCCAGCTGGGGTTCGGTGAACACCGCAAAGGCTCAGGACGTGATTACTGACCCTGTTCAGCAGGAAGCTGCTATCAAGGCTCAGAAGGATGCGCAGAAAGCTGCCCTCAAGCAGCAGAAGGCCATCGAGAAACAGGAGAAAGCCAAGAAGAAGGCTGAGAAGGAAGCTAAGAAAAAGGAGCGCGAGGCCAAGAAGCACAACGATGCCGTAAAGAAGGCCAACAACGCCCAGAAGTCTGCCGAGAAGGCTCAGGAGAAAGCCCAGAAGGCTGCTGAGAAGGCTGCTGCTGCTCCTGGTGACTTGAAGAAACAGGCTGCTGCCGAGAAGGCTCAGGCTGCTGCTACCAAGGCACGTCTGAAAGCCGAAAAGCTGGCAAAGAAAGTGAAATAACAAGAAGGCCTCCCATGATTGAGAGGCCTTTTTTATTGGAATTGGCGGAGGGCTGCAATCAGTTCTCCGTTTTCTGTCTTTGTGCCTATCGTGATACGCAGACAGTTCTGACAAAGCTGCACCCGATGACGGTTACGCACGATGATACCTTGATCTACCAGATAGTTGTAGATCTTCGGGGCGTCGGTCATCCGCGCCAGGAAGAAGTTCGCATCTGTGGGGTATACTTCCTCACAGATGGGCAACAGTCTGAATGCGTCTACCATCCGTGAGCGTTCCTCCAACAGGATCTTCACCCATTTGTCTACTTCAAAGGGGTCTTTCAAGGCCTCGAGAGCCTGCTGCTGGGTGAGCAGGTTCACATTATAAGGATACTTCACCTTATTAAATATAGCAATGATCTCCTCACTGGCGAAGGCCATCCCCAGACGAATGGCTGCACAGCCCCAAGCCTTCGACATCGTATTCAACACGATGAGGTTGGGATGGTTCAGGATTTCTGAACGGAAGGTCTTTTGTGAGGAAAAGTCACTGTAAGCCTCGTCAACGATCACAAGACCCTCAAACTGTTGAATGACTTTCTCAATCTCTTCACGCACGATATGGTTTCCCGTCGGATTGTTTGGTGAACAGATCCAGATGAGTTTGGTCTTGTCATCGGTGGCGGCGAGCAATTTCTCAGCGGTGATCTGGAAGTGCTCATCAAGTATCACAGGACGATATTCCACGTCGTTGATGTCTGCACAGACTTTATACATGCCGTAAGTGGGTTCGATGGCCACGACATTGTCTATCTGTGGACGACAGAAGCAACGATATACCAAGTCGATGGGTTCATCGCTGCCGTTGCCGAGGAAGATATTTTCCGCAGGTACACCCTTCACCTTTGAGAGGGCATCCTTCAGCGACAGCTGCAAAGGATCTGGATAGCGGTTGTAGGGGGCGTTATACGGATTCTCGTTGGCATCGAGAAACACGCGTGCCTCCCGTCCGGCATATTCATTGCGAGCGCTGCTATAAGGTGCCAGCGACCAGATATTGGGTCGAGTTAATTGTTCTAATGACTTCATAATTGTCAATTATCAATGATCAATTGTCAATTGAGCGTATGCGTACGCTCATCGCGTTCTTATGGGCATCAAGCTGCTCTGCCTCTGCCATGAGCTCTACGGCACGTCCGATACTGCGCACACCTTCTTCTGAGAGATGTTGGAAGGTTATCTTCCTGCAATAGCTGTCCAGATTCACACCGTTGTAGGCGGTGGCATAACCGTGTGTGGGCAACGTGTGATTGGTTCCGCTGGCGTAGTCGCCGGCACTTTCACAGGCATACTTGCCCAGGAACACGCTACCGGCATTCACCACCTTCGCAGCCATTTCCTCGTAGTCTTCGGTCTGAATCACCAGATGTTCTGGAGCGTAGGTATTCGACAGGTCTATGGCCTCGCGAAGGTCTCTCACCACGACAAAGACGCTGTTGGTCAGGGTCTGCTGGGCAATCTCCTTACGAGGCAGCTGTTCTAACTGTCTTCCTACCTCTTGCTGCACGTCGTCGATGACCTTGTTCGATGTGGTAATCAGGAACACCTGCGAGTCGATGCCGTGTTCTGCCTGTGACAACAGATCGGCAGCGACGAACTCTGCATTGGCGGTATCGTCGGCAATGACACATACCTCCGATGGACCTGCGGGCATGTCGATGGCCACATCGTGCAGGCTTACCTGTTGCTTGGCGGCCATCACGTATTGGTTGCCAGGACCGAAGATCTTATAGACCTTAGGCACGGACTCCGTACCGTAAGCCATTGCGCCGATGGCCTGCACACCGCCTATCTTGAATATCTTGCTGACACCAGCCGTCTTTGCCGCCATCAGAATGGCAGGATTCACCTTGCCTTCGCGGTTGGGAGGGGTACAGAGCACGATCTCCTTGCATCCGGCGATCTTGGCCGGTGTCGCCAGCATCAGCACGGTAGAGAAGAGTGGGGCAGTGCCACCAGGGATATAGAGTCCTACTTTCTCGATCGCCACACTCTTCTGCCAGCAGACCACTCCCGGCTGTGTCTCCACTTTCTTCGAGCGGAAACGCTGTGACTCATGGAAGGTCTTGATGTTGGCATGAGCCAGACGGATCGCCGCTTTCAGGTCTTCGCTGACAAGTGTCTCTGCCTCGTCGATCTCTGCCTTCGTCACTTCGAGCGTAGGCAGGTCGACATGGTCAAACTTCAGCTCATAGCCCTTGACGGCTTCATCTCCGCGCTGACGCACATCGGCAAGAACGGAGGCCACCGTCTGATTCAGCTGAGAGACATCCAGATGCGGACGCTCCACAATCTTCGACCACTCACTCTTTTCAGGATATCTGATAATATTCACCTTTTTACCTTTTTTACTTTTTTACCTTTATATAATCATCTTCTCGATAGGTGTCACCAGGATACCCTGGGCGCCCATCTCCTTCAGCTTGCCGATGATCTCCCAGAACTGCTTCTGGTCGAGCACCGTGTGAACAGAACACCACTCCTCGTCGGCCAGGGGGATAATCGTAGGACTCTTGAGTCCAGGCAGTACATCGATAATCTCCTGCAGACGCGCCTTGGGGGCGTTCATACGCACATATTTCTTGTCCTCAGCATCCTTCACAGCCTTGAAACGGAACAGCATCTGCTCCAGTATCTCACGCTTCTCCTGTGAGAGCTGCTTGTTGCCGATGAGCAGAGCCTCACTCTGCATCACAACCTCCACCTCGCGCAGATTGTTGCTCACGAGAGTGGAACCGCTGCTGACGATATCGAAGATCGCATCAGCGAGACCGATACCCGGACTGATCTCCACACTACCTGTGATAACATGTATCTCCGCATGGATACCGTTCTTGTCGAGGAACTGACGGAGGATATTGGGATAGCTCGTGGCAATCTTCTTGCCATCAAACCACGCCACACCTTTATAGTCTATCTCCTTGGGGATGGCCAGTGAGAGACGGCACTTGGAGAAACCCAGGCGAGAGATGATCTCAGCATCCTCGCCACGCTCTACAAACTCGTTCTCGCCGACAACGCCGATATCGGCAACGCCTGATGCCACACTCTGTGGGATATCATCGTCACGAAGATAAAGCACCTCGAGCGGGAAGTTGCCGGATTGCACCAGAAGGGTGCGTTTTGATGCACTCACCTTGATGTCTGCCTCGGCCAGCAGATTCATCGTATCTTCAAAAAGTCGTCCCTTGGACTGTACTGCGATTCTTAACATACTAACGTTAAAGTCTAATATTCTCTTAAAATTCGCTGCAAAATTACTCAAAAATGTGAGAATGTGCAAGAAAAACATTAATTTTGCACCGATTTTACAAGAAGTTTTCACAGATTGACACCTATTTTAAATAAATATACGCTTTTGTTGGCAGTTCTGCTGCTCGTTTCCTGTATGCCGAAGAAACAGGACCCCATCGTCACACCTTGGGGCGAGGTACTCGACAGCGTAGAGGTCAGTGAGGACTTCGACCTGCACGAGATCCAGCACAGCGGTGAACTGATCCTGGCTACCGTCAGCGGACCTCAGACCTACTACGACTATCACGGTCGTTCGCTGGGCACACAGTACCTGCTCGTGCAGCGGCTGGCCGACAAGATCGGTGTCGGTATCCGTGTGGAGGTCTGCCGCGACTCTTTAGAACTGGCGGATAAACTGTCTGAGGGGCAGGTGGATATTGTTGCATGGCCAACGCCGGGACACCTCGAAGTGACAAAGGATAAGCCATTGCTCTTGGACGAGTTTACCGCGTGGTATAAACCCGAACTCATCGAGGAGGCCCGTAAGGAGGAGACCGCCCTGCTCACCACACAACGTGTCAAGCGACATGTCTTCTCGCCGATGCTCGACAAGAAAGGTGGCGTCATCTCGCATTACGACCGTCTCTTCATGACCTATTCGCAACCCATCCGCTGGGACTGGCGACTGATGGCCGCTCAGTGTTACCAGGAGTCGACGTTCGACCCGAAGGCGGTATCCTTTGCCGGCGCCAAGGGACTTATGCAGATCATGCCGGGTACTGCCGACCAGCTGGGACTGCCGCGCAGTCAGATGTACGACCCCGAACAGAATATCGCTGCAGCGGCGAAGTACCTCGGACAACTCGAAGGTAAGTTCTCCGACATCCGCGACCGCAACGAACGCACCAACTTCGTGTTGGCTTCATACAACGGCGGTGTCCATCATATCCGCGACGCGATGGCGCTGGCCAAGCGTGACGGCCGCAATCCTCACCGCTGGCGCGATGTCGAGGAATATGTCCTGAAACTCGCTCAGCCGAAGTATTATAATGACCCCCTCGTGAAGTATGGCTATATGCGTGGTACGGAGACCGTCGACTACGTCTCTAAGATCCGCCAGCGCCACCAGGGCTACATGGGTGTGAAGACTCCTCATCTCGGCTTCCATCCCAGCAAGCCCCGCAAAGCCGAAAAACGCAAGAACAAGTATGATATTTAGTAATTAACCGATAAAGCCCCTCGCTATAGCGAGAGGCTTTTCAGTGAATCATGGGTGAATCATGGGGCCTGGGTGAATCAGGTGAATCATGGGGACTGGCCCAATGATCAGAGCTTTGCGGCGATCAGGGGGCCTGTCCCCTGTGATTCGCCTCGCTCCTTAGAGCGAAATCGCCCGTTAGAACACAATCGGTCCATACCCCATACAACTCGTGGTTGTAATCGCTGTTACGAACGCCGTGAGCGCAGCTACTATCATCTTCACCGCAATCTCAACAACCTTCCTCTTCATAGGCAAACCTTATTATGCATTATGCATTATTAATTATGCACTAAGGACACAGGATAAGAAAAGACTCACGGAGACTTCTGCCCCCGTGAGTCTTTTTAAATAGATATATGTCTACCTTAATAGAAAATGGTCGTCAGAAGATAGGCCACTATCGTGGAGACGATGACGCAGATCAGTCCTGGCATCATGAACGAGTGGTTCAGCAGGTACTTGCCAATGACGGTCGTGCCGGAACGGTCGAAGTTCACCGTGGCGATATCCGAAGGATAGTTAGGGATAAAGAAGTAACCGTAGACCGAAGGCAGCACGCCTAACAGCACGGGACCAGGGATCCCCAGCTTATAGGCCAATGGCAACATGGCCACGACCACTGCACCCTGAGAGTTGATGAGCACGGAAACGAGGAAGAAGACGAAAGCTATCGACCACGGATATTGGGCAACGATGCCTTCGAGACCCTCTTGCATCTCGGCCATGTAGTTAGAGAAATAGGTGTCAGCAAGCCATGCGATACCATAGATGGCAACGACGGCCACCATACCAGACTGCCATACAGGACCGGCTACGGCCTTCTTGGGTTTTGCCTTGCAGAAGATAATCATCAAGGCGGCAGCGGAAATCATCACAATCTGGATGACGAGGTTCATCTTCAGGTCAACCATACCTTTCTCGGTGAAACCTTCGGCTACCACACCAGCCTTTGCCAGAGCAGAGGCAGAGATGGTTACGCCGCTGGCAAGTGTCAGATCGCCTGCACCCTTGACGGCTTTCACGGTAGAGTAGGAGGGCAGCAGTTCGGGTAGGGCAGCGAACATCACGATGATGGCGAGGGCACCGAGGAAGATGAACACGGCGTTCTTGGCCGACTGCGGGATCTCCTTATCGAGAGTAGTGGCGCCTGAACCGTAGATGTATTCACGCTGGGCGGGATCGGCAATCTTCTTCTGGAACTCTGGATCCTTGTCGAGGTCGAGACCGCGATGATAGCTGGCAGCAGCAGCGGCCATCAGACCACACACACATGCAGGGATGGAAACCATCAGGACGCGGGGAATGGTGATGTCGAAATGGTTGGCATTAGAGATGGTCACGAAGGCTACGACGGCAGCAGCAATCGGCGAACAGGTGATACCCACCTGAGAGGCAATAGAGGCTACGCCACAAGGACGCTCAGGACGAATGCCTTTCTTTAGCGCAATGTCGCAAATGATTGGCATCAAGGTATATACGACGTGACCTGTTCCAACCAATACGGTCAGGAAAAACGTACAGAGCGGTGCGAGGAACGTGATGCGGTCAGGATGCTTGCGCAACAACTTCTCAGCAATCTGGATGAGCCAGTCCATACCGCCGGAAGCCTGCATGATGCCCGCACAGGTGACGGCTGCAATGATGATGTAAATCACATCCGTCGGAGGTGTACCAGGCTGTAAGCCAAAACCGAAGACGAGAATAGCCAGTCCGATACCGGAAATGGCTCCTAATGCCAGTGAGCCGTAACGAGAACCCACCCACAATGCTCCTAATACGATGCAGAGCTGTAGAATCATTAATACCATAATCTACTGTTTTTAGTTAGTTTATCTATTTCGGCTACAAAGGTAAGTATTTTTTCTGAAACAACGAACTATTTTTGAAGAAATCTTAAATTTATTTATTTCTTTTGTCGGCTCGGATATTTTTAGTACCTTTGCACGCTAAATAAGACAAAGTTAATTTTTAAAGGATAAATTAGACGAAAAAATGGCTAAAAGATTTGCCGAACATAATGGATTGAACCTGACTCAGGTAAACAATGATATCCTGGAGATGTGGCGGGAGAAGAATGTCTTCTGGCGCTCGGTGGACGAGCGTGAGGGCTGTCCGCAGTTTGTGTTCTTCGAGGGTCCTCCCTCGGCCAACGGTCACCCTGGTATTCACCACGTGCTGGCGCGTACCATCAAGGATACCTTCAACCGCTATAAGACGATGAAGGGCTTCCAGGTGAAGCGTAAGGCTGGTTGGGATACACACGGACTTCCCGTAGAACTGGGTGTTGAGAAAGAATTGGGTATCACCAAGGCTGATATCGACAACAAGGCATCGGACAAGTACATCTCGACGGAGGACTACAACAAGAAGTGTCGCGAGAACGTGATGATGTTCACCCAGGAGTGGCGCGACCTGACGGAGAAGATGGGATACTTCGTAGATCTCGACAATCCTTATATCACCTACGACAACAAGTATATCGAGACGCTGTGGTGGCTCTTGCAGCAGTTCTATAAGAAGGGTCTGCTCTATAAGGGCTATACCATCCAGCCGTATTCGCCTGCAGCAGGTACAGGTCTGAGCTCTCACGAGCTGAACCAGCCCGGTTGTTATCGCGACGTGAAGGATACGACGGTGACGGCACTCTTCAAGGCCGTCAATCCTAAGGACGAGTGGACGAAGTGGGGTACCCCTTACTTCGTAGCTTGGACGACAACCCCCTGGACATTGCCTTCGAACACCGCTCTCTGCGTAGGTCCGAAGATTGACTACGTGGCCGTGGAGACCTATAACGCCTACAATGGTGAGAAGATCACCATCATCCTGGCTGAGAGCAGACTGAATGCTTACCTCGCACCTGAGGGCAACATCACCGATGGCGATGAGATGCCTGAATACAATAAGGGCGAGAAGTTCGTACCTTATCGTATCGTAGGCCGTTACACGGGTGAGGAACTCGTAGGTCTGAAGTATCAGCAGCTGATGCCCTGGGTGAAGCCTTCTGCAAAGCTCGATGCCAACGCTGCCGACTACGTGAAGGCATACGCCGAGGCTCATCCTGAGAAGGTGTTTACGGGTGAGAATGGCAAGGATCAGTTCGTAGAGATGGAGAGTGAGGCTTTCCGTGTGATCCCTGGTGACTATGTGACGACTGAGGATGGTGCAGGTATCGTGCATATCGCACCTACCTTCGGTGCCGACGACGCCAAGGTGGCCAAGGATGCCCATATCCCAAGCCTCTTCCTTATAAATAAGAAAGGTGAGACCCGTCCGATGGTTGACCTGCAGGGTAAGTACTACGTGATGGACGAACTCGATGATAACTTTGTGGCTAAGTGCGTGAACAAGGAGGCCTACGGCCATCATGCAGGCGACTACGTGAAGAACGCCTATGCCCCAGAGTTCAATAAGGACGGTAAGTATGATGAGCAGGCAGCTGCGAAGGCAGAGGACCTGAATATCGTGATCTGTATGGAGATGAAGCAGGAGGGTACGGCGCTGAAGATTGAGAAGCACGTACACAACTATCCTCACTGCTGGCGTACAGACAAGCCCGTGCTCTATTATCCGCTCGATAGCTGGTTTATCCGCTCGACAGCGAAGAAGGACCGTATGTTCGAACTCAATAAGACCATCAACTGGCAACCTGAGTCAACAGGTACTGGCCGCTTCGGCAACTGGTTGGAGAACCTGAACGACTGGAACCTCTCGCGTTCCCGTTTCTGGGGCACCCCGCTGCCCATCTGGCGCGACGAGGATGGTAAGGAGATCTGCATTGGCTCTGTAGAGGAACTCTACAATGAGATCGAGAAGGCTGTTAAGGCTGGATTCATGAAGAGTAACCCGCTGAAGGACAATGGTTTCGTGCCTGGCGACATGTCGAAGGAGAACTACGACAAGATCGACCTGCACCGTCCGTATGTGGATAACATCGTACTGGTATCAGAGAGCGGCAAGCCCATGAAGCGCGAGAGTGACCTGATCGACGTTTGGTTCGACTCTGGTTCGATGCCTTATGCTCAGGTGCACTATCCGTTTGAGAATAAGGACCTGATCGACAAGGGCATCGCCTTCCCCTGTGACTTCATCAATGAGGGCGTGGACCAGACCCGTGGTTGGTTCTTCACCCTGCATGCCATCGCTACGATGATCTTCGACTCTGTAGCTTTCAAGAACGTGATCTCATCTGGTCTCGTGCTCGATGCTAAGGGCAACAAGATGTCGAAGCACGTGGGTAATGTGGTGAATCCCTTCGATATGATCGAGAAGTTCGGTTCTGATGCCGTTCGTCTGTATATGATGACCAACTCCGAGCCTTGGGACAACCTGAAATTCGACCCCGAGGGTGTCGACGAGGTACGTCGTAAGTTCTTTGGTACCTTATATAATACATATAGCTTCTTCGCGCTGTATGCCAATGTGGATGGTTTTGATCCTCAGATGGCACAGGTGGCCTTTGAGAAGCGTCCAGAGATCGACCGTTGGATCCTCTCTTGCCTGAATACGCTCATCAAGGGTGTGGAGGCAGAGCTCGACGGCTATGATCCCACACGTGCAGGCCGTCTGATTGATGCTTTCGTGAACGACGACCTCTCGAACTGGTATGTCCGTCTGAACCGTAAGCGTTTCTGGGGTAAGGAGATGAGCGAGGATAAGCTCTCGGCCTATCAGACACTCTATACCTGTCTGATGACGGTTGCCAAGCTGTTGGCTCCGTTTGCTCCGTTCTATGCCGACCAGTTGTATAAGGATCTGGGTGGTGAGCTCGATTCAGTACACCTCGACAAGTTCCCTGTGGCTGACGAGTCTCAGATCAACAAGGATCTCGAAGCCCGTATGCAGATGGCACAGAAGATTACCTCAATGGTACTCGCCCTGCGTCGTAAGGTGAACATCAAGGTGCGTCAGCCGCTGCAGGCCATCATGGTTCCTGCCGTTGATGCAGAGCAGAAGAAGCACATCGAGGCTGTGAAGGACCTGATCATGAACGAGGTGAACGTGAAGGAACTTCGTTTCGTGGAGGGTGCCGGCGTGCTGGTGAAGAAGGTGAAGTGTAACTTCCGTACGATGGGTAAGAAGTTCGGCAAGCTCATGAAGAGTGTCGCTGCCGCCATGGATGCCCTGAGTCAGGAACAGATCGCAGAACTGGAGAAGAACGGTACCATCGGCATCAATGTCGAGGGTCAGGATCTCACCGTCGAGGCTGTCGATGTGGACATCATCAGCGAGGATATTCCTGGCTGGCTGGTAGCTAACGAAGGCAACCTGACCGTAGCCCTCGAAGTGGAGCTGACTGACGAGTTGAAGAACGAGGGTATGGCCCGCGAGCTGATCAACCGCATTCAGAACATCCGTAAGGAGAGTGGTTTCGAGATCACTGATCGCATCAATGTGGTGATCAGTCCAAATGCAGAAGTAGAAAAGGCCATCGACAGCTTTGCAGACTATATCAAGACGCAGGTTCTGGCTGACGACATCAAGTTGGAAGCTAATGACGGTCAGGAAGTTGACTTCGATGACTTCAAGTTGAACATCAAAACAATTAAAAAATAACAATTACTAAACATCTCAACACTTATGGCAGAGAAAACACGTTATAGTGACGAAGAGCTCGAGGAGTTCCGTCAGATTATAAATGAAAAAATGGCACTGGCAAAACGCGACTATGACCAGATGATGCGCGTGCTGATGAATGAAGATTCCAACGACGTCGACGATACGTCGCCTACCTATAAAGCGCTAGAAGAGGGTAGTGCTACACAGTCGAAGGAAGAGTTGATATCTATGGCGGCCCGCCAGCAGAAGTTCATCCAGGGACTCAAAGCTGCTCTGGTTCGCATTGAGAACAAAACGTACGGTATCGATCGTATCACTGGTGAGCTGATACCTAAAGAGCGTCTTCGCGCAGTACCTCACGCCACGCTGAGCGTGCAGTCGAAGATGAACCAAAAGAAAGGTTAAGTGAGTCATTCAGAAAAGTATATCAGCAACGGAAAGTTGGCGGCAATCATCATTGTCGCCATTCTCCTTATAGACCAAGCCATCAAGATCTGGGTCAAGACCTCGATGTCGCTTCATGAGAGCATCAGGATTACCGATTGGTTCTACATCCTGTTTATTGAGAACAAAGGTATGGCTTTCGGCATGGAACTGGGCAGTAAGATTGTCCTGTCGCTCTTCCGTGTTGTCGCTATCGCGTTCCTTATATATTATATAAGACAGGAAGTGAGGGCAAAGGCGCGTACTGGTTACATCGTCTGTCTGGCCATGATTCTCGCAGGAGCTGCAGGTAATCTGATCGACTGTATGTTCTATGGGCTGATATTCAATGCATCATCCGATTTCTACGTCTCGTATTTCGTTCCCTTCGGCACGGGATACGCTCCTTTCCTGATGGGTAAGGTGGTGGATATGTTCTATTTCCCCCTGATTGAGACCGACTGGCCCTCATGGATGCCGTTCGTGGGCGGAGACCATTTCATATTCTTCAGCCCGATATTCAATTTTGCCGATTCGTCTATCAGTGTGGGTGTCGTCTTGTTGCTCTTATTCTATCGTGAGGAAATCAGTAAGATATCGCTCAAACCCAAAGCTATAGAGCAGAGTGAAAAAAGTGAGTAGACATATCGTCCTTGTGTTGATGTGCGCAGCGTCGATGACAGCCTGCAAGCCATCAGTACCAAGTCAGTTCATACAACCTGGCGAAATGGAGGATATTCTATACGACTATTACGTCTCACAAGGTATGGTAGATGTGACTGCCACCAATGACCAAGAAAGGGACTACAAACGGGAACTCTATTTTGCCACAGTCTTGAAGAAGTACGGAAAGTCTCAGGCCGATTTCGACTCGTCAATGGTCTATTACTATACACGTGCAGACCGTTTCCGTAAGATCTATAAGAATGTCCAGGAACGCCTGAGCGAGGATGCGTTGGCATTAGGCGCATCTGAGGGTGAAGTGGAACGTTATATGATGACCCAGAACCTTACTGGAGATACGGCGAGCGTCTGGGAAGGTGACCGTTTCGTCATGCTCATTCCCAATCAGCCGAACAACAGGGTACAATTCGTACAAAAGGCAGATACGGCCTATCGCAAGGGCGACAGCTTCATGTTTACGTTCCAGTCTGATTTCCTGTTTCAGAGTGGGGCAAAGGATGCTGTGGCATACCTGGCTGTGAAGTACGACAATGACAGCGTCTACTCATCTGCCATTCATTTCTCGATGAATGGTAATAATCAGATCCGTATCAACGCTTGTAATAATAAGGTGAAAGAGATCTCCAGCTTCTTCTATCTGGGTGACGGATCTGACAAGACGCCCAATCTTAGAGTACTCTTGCTGAGTCGTATCCAACTGATCCGTTTCCATCAGAAGACCACTGATAGTAATACGGAAAAGCAGGTAACGCCTGTTAAGGCAGACACCATTACTCCAATCCCTGATTCTCTGCGTCCGAAGCCTCATAGGCTGGGGGAGCGTCCTGTGTTAATGAAAGATGTTAAACCTATAACTCGAAAAGAATTATGAACCTGAAAATGCGTTTGGCACTGATGAACTTCCTGGAGTTTGCCGTATGGGGTGCCTATCTGACTTGTATGGGAAATTATCTGGGAGTTGCCGGATTAGGCGACAAGATTTCCTGGTTTTACGCCATCCAAGGCATCGTGAGTATCTTTATGCCTACATTGATGGGTATAGTGGCAGATAAGTATATTCAACCGCAGCGTCTGCTTGGCCTGTGCCATCTGGTGGCAGGCGGATTCATGCTCTGCTGTTGGTGGATGGGTATGCAGGCCGGTTTCGGACAGGAACTGACGAACAAGTCGGCCTTTATCGCACTCTACACCTTGAGTGTGGCCTTCTTTATGCCAACCATCGCCCTTGCCAATACGGCAGCATTCAGTATCCTGAAGAAGAACGGCATGGATACGGTGAAGGATTTCCCACCCATCCGAGTGCTGGGTACCGTCGGTTTTATTGCTACCATGTGGTTCGTCAACTGCGCTTTCATCGATGACAGCGGTTTCGGATTCACGCTGGCAGAGAACTCCCATAAATTCCAGTATACCTACATGCAGTTCTTTGTCTCAGGTATCCTGAGCATCGTACTTTTTGCCTATTGCTTCACCTTGCCTGAGTGCAAACTGGAGAAGAAAGAGGGCAAGGTATCACTTGCCGAGAGCCTCGGCCTGAACGCCTTCAAATTGTTCAAGCGTGGGCAGATGGCACTGTTCTTTATCTTCTCGGCATTATTGGGTATGTGTCTGCAAGTCACCAATGGTTTTGCAGGTCCCTTCCTGACCAGTTTTAAGGGAGTTCCAGAATTCGCAGATACCTTTGCAGCAAACAATGCCACGCTACTGACCAGTATTTCGCAGATCAGTGAGGCCTGTTGTATTTTGCTGATTCCTTTCTTCCTGAAGCGTTTCGGCATTAAGATCGTCATGCTGATGTCGCTCTTTGCCTGGGTGTTCCGATTCGGATTCTTTGGCATCGGCGATCCTGCTATGCCTGGTGTCATCTTCTTCGTTCTCTCTTGTATCGTTTATGGTGTGGCCTTCGACTTCTTCAATGTCTCAGGCGGTATCTATGTCGATCAGGAGTGCGAACCCAGTATCAAGGCTTCGGCACAGGGATTGTTTATGATGATGACCAACGGACTTGGTGCTACTATCGGCACGCTGGCTGCTGGTGAGGTTGTCAATGCATTCTGTTCCTGGCAGGACTTTATGATCAATGGTGAGAAACAGAGTTTTCTCGTTGGTGAATGGCAGACGTGTTGGTTCGTCTTCGCTGCCTTTGCCCTTGTAGTAGGCATTACCTTCGCGCTTGTCTTCAATCCGGAAAAGAAATAGAGCATAACATGAAAGAAACGAGATTCTTCTTCGTACCTGACGCTGCTTCGCAGACGGAACTACCGCCTGATGAAGCGATGCATGCCATGCGAGTCCTTCGTCTTAAAGGTGGGGATGAACTCTTTCTGATGGATGGTGAGGGTACGTTCTATCGTGCAGAAGTGACGATAGCTGCTACGCATCATTGCTATTATCAGATCAAGGAGGCAATGCCTCAGCAACCTCAGTGGAAAGGGCATCTTCATCTGGCGATAGCACCTACGAAAATGCTGGAACGCATAGAATGGATGACGGAGAAAGCCACTGAGATTGGCATCGATGAGATATCCTTCTTTACATGCCAGTTCTCTGAGCGACGTGTGATGAAAACCATACGTCTGGAGAAAATAGCGATCTCTGCAGTCAAGCAGAGTCATAAGGCTTGGAAGCCTGTACTTCATGAACTGGTTTCATTCAGGAGGTTTTTGGAAACACCTGTCGAGGGACGCAAATATATCGCACACTGCTACGATACCATCCCACGTACCAATCTGTTTGACGAATTGAGGAAGCCCTCTGAAAATCCAGATGCAACCGTACTTATAGGTCCAGAAGGTGATTTCTCTATCGAAGAGGTAGAGGCAGCTATCGCAGCCGGTTACACGTCTGTGGATCTGGGGCAAAGTCGCATGCGCACTGAGACCGCTGGTCTGGCAGCAGTGATGATGATGCAACTGTCACAACAATAGATAATTTTTTAAAAAACTAAAAAGATATGACTGACGAAGCAATAATGGCTACTATCAAACCTGATGGTGAACATTGGCAGCCTGAGATTGAGACAATGCCACGTGAGCAGCTCCAGCAGCTCCAAGTAAAGAAACTTAAGGACACTATTAATGTGTGTCTGAAGTCGCCCTTCTATAAGAAACGTCTTGGGGAACTTGGTATTTCCGCTGATTCCATCAATTCTTTGGAAGACCTTCGTAAGATCCCATTTACGACGAAACAGGATCTGCGTGACAACTATCCCTATGGACTCGTTGGTGGAAATTTGGACGATGCCGTACGTATCCACTCTACCAGTGGTACTACGGGAAATCCATGTGTGGTCGTCTATTCTGAGCATGATATTTGTTCATGGGCAAATATGATTGCCCGTAACCTCTATATGGTTGGTTGCCGCAAGAGTGATGTGTTCCAGAACTCCAGTGGTTACGGTATGTTTACTGGCGGTCTGGGCTTCCAGTATGGTGCAGAGTGGTTGGGGGCTATGACGGTTCCAGCTGCTGCAGGTAACTCTAAGCGTCAGATCAAGTTTATCAAGGACTTTGGCACAACCTGTCTCCACGCTATTCCTTCATACGCTATCCGTCTGGCTGAAGTATTCAAGGAGGAGGGTGTCGATCCTGCATCGACTAAACTCCATACCCTGTGTATTGGTGCAGAGCCTCATACCGAAGAGCAGCGCCGTCGTATTGAGCGCATGCTGGGTGTGAAGGCCTATAACTCCTTCGGAATGACTGAGATGAATGGTCCTGGTGTGGCTTTCGAGTGTAAGTATCAGGAGGGCATGCATCTCTGGGAGGATAACTATATCGTGGAGATTGTGGATCCCGACACCCTTGAGCCGGTGCCCGATGGTGAGATGGGTGAGATGGTACTCACGACCCTCGATCGTACAATGATGCCTATCCTGCGTTACCGTACACGTGATCTCACGCGAATCCTGCCTGGAGAGTGTAAGTGCGGACGTACCCATCGTCGTATTGACCGTATCAAGGGTCGTACAGATGATATGTTTATCATCAAGGGTGTCAACGTCTTCCCGATGCAGGTAGAGAAGATCCTCGTTCAGTATCCTGGCTTAGGATCTAATTATCTGATCACACTAGAGACCATCAACGATAATGACGTGATGACTGTTGAGGTAGAACTTGACGGATTGGAGACGGATATCTATCCTGAGATGCAGAAGATGACCAAGGATATCCAACGCGCATTGAAGGACGAGATTCTGCTGACACCCGTTGTGAAACTCGTGAAGAAAGGTTCACTTCCTCAGAGTGAAGGTAAGGCAGTACGCGTGCACGATCTTCGAAACAATAAATAAGGATTTCAATGAGGAACATCTTTTTGTCCTTATTGCTGGCGTTATCTATTTCAGGTATGGCGGAAGATGTCCAAATAAGGGACGTTTTCCGCCAGATGCCAGATTCTATTCTTCCTACGCTTTCTGTCAACAACCGTCTGGATATGATTGATTTTATGGATTCTCACATGAAAGCGGAAGTCACCAATCTCCTTGAGGGTAAAAGTGAAATGACGGCGTTGGGTGAAGATAGTTTAACCATTAGAGTAAGTGATGCTCTTAACATCAGTATTCTTTTGTTGAATACGACAGAAATGATTGACAGCTGTAATCAGGTCGTATGTCTCGTTCAGACGTATGGTACAGATTCTCTATGTCTAAACTCCAAAATAGAATTCTATACTATACAGTGGCAGAAACTGAGTCATACGCCTCAGTTATCAGAGACAGACAAACACAGAGTTTTATCCTTAGATAAGAAAACAATTCTTAATTATATGGATGCAATTCTAAAAAAAGATTAATTTTCGACTTGATTTGTATCAATTATTTTAAAAGAGACAAATAAATTCGTATCTTTGCCATGTGTTTTTCATGGTATTAGATTATTAAGGTTATTTAGAAGAGGGAATTGGGTATCGTGAGATAGCCAATTTTCTGAACCAACCAAAATTATGGTTGGATTCGGAAAGGGAGCTTGGGAAAGTTTCCTTTTCTTTTTTGCATAAAAAAAGAGAGGGTAGGGGATTGCTCCCTTATCCTCTCTCTCTTACTTTACGATATAATTATTAGTAGCTACGCGCAATGATCACACGAGCCTTAGAAGGTTTGCCTGTGACCATGTCTACTCCTGGTGTCTGCTCAACGCCAAAGGGTACACAACGAATGGTAGCTTGAGTCTCTTCCTTGATCTTAGCCTCTGTTTCAGCTGTACCGTCCCAGTGGCAGAGGAAGAAACCACCGTCCTTCACACGTTCCTTGAACTCCTCGTAGTTGTCGCATTCGAAGATATGGGCATCACGATAGTCCTTGGCCTTCTTGAAGATATTGGCCTGGATGTCATCGAGCAACTGTTCTACATAGTCAGCAATGCCTTCGATCGAGCGTGTCTCTTTCTCCAGCGTATCACGACGCATCACCTCGATGGTGGCGTTCTCCAAGTCGCGAGCACCAAGAACCAAGCGAACGGGAACACCCTTCAGCTCGTAGTCGGCGAACTTGAAGCCTGGACGCTTGTTGTCGGCATCGTCGAATTTCACGGTTATGCCTTTTGAACGGAGCTGTTCGATAATCGGAGTCACCTCCTTATTGACCTGTTCCATCTGCTCGGGCTTTGTCGCAATAGGAATGATAACCACCTGGATAGGTGCCAACTTCGGAGGCAGTACGAGACCGTTATCATCAGAGTGCGTCATGATGAGTGCGCCAATGAGTCGGGTAGAGACACCCCACGATGTAGCCCAGACGTATTCGGGCTTGTTCTCCTTATTAAGATAGGTGACCTCGAAGGCCTTGGCGAAGTTCTGACCCAGGAAGTGAGAGGTACCGCTCTGCAGCGCCTTACCATCCTGCATCATAGCCTCGATGGTGTAAGTGTCGAGGGCTCCGGCGAAACGTTCAGTCTCGCTCTTCACACCCTGAACGACAGGCACAGCCATCCATTCCTCAGCGAACTTGGCATAGACTTTCAGCATCTTCTGTGCTTCCTCTTCTGCCTCTTCACGAGTGGCATGAGCCGTATGACCTTCCTGCCAGAGGAACTCACTGGTGCGCAGGAACGGACGTGTACGCATCTCCCAACGCATCACATTACACCACTGATTGCACATCAGGGGCAGATCGCGCCATGAGTGAATCCAGTTCTTATAGGTGTTCCAGATAATGGTCTCTGAGGTAGGGCGGACGATGAGTTCTTCTTCGAGTTTAGCAGAAGGATCAACCTCCACACCACTTTTGTCTTCCTTAGCACGAAGACGGTAATGAGTCACCACAGCACACTCTTTGGCGAAGCCTTCGACATGTTCGGCCTCACGGCTGAGGAACGACTTCGGGATGAGTAGGGGGAAGTAGGCATTCTGAGCGCCTGTCTCCTTAAACATCTTGTCTAATTGTTGCTGCATCTTTTCCCAGATGGCATATCCATATGGTTTAATGACCATACATCCACGAACAGCAGACTGTTCGGCGAGGTCAGCCTTGACTACTAAGTCATTAAACCATTGGCTGTAGTTTTCAGCCCTTTTTGTTAATTCTTTTAATTCTTTTGCCATATTTTTCTTTGTTTTCTCTAATTTAGCCGCAAAATTACTCATATTTTTTAAATTATACGTGGTTTTTACTAAAAAAAGTTGGGAAATGATACAAGATAAGGAGAAAAGAATTAACTTTGCAGCAAATTAACTGTTATTTATCATCGTTTTAACACAAAAAAAAAGAAGAGTATGAAAAGTTTAAAATCAATCGCCGTAGCTCTCTGCGCAGCAGTTGTTATGGCAGGATGTACAGTAAGTAACACAGCTAAGGGTACAGCAATTGGTGCTGGTGGTGGTGCTGCATTAGGCGCTATTATCGGACACATTGCAGGTAACACGGCTGTAGGTGCTGCCATCGGTGGCGCTGTAGGAGCTGGTGCCGGTGCTATCATTGGTCACAAGATGGATAAGGCCAAGAAGGAAGCAGAGGCTGTTAAGAACGCTCAGGTAGAAGGTGTTAAGGACGCAAATGGTCTTGATGCTGTGAAAGTTACATTTGATTCAGGTATTCTTTTCACAACCGGTAGTGCAACACTGAGTTCAACAGCAAAGACCTCTCTGACACAGTTTGCTACAGTGCTGAAGAACAATGCCGACTGCGATGTAGCCGTTCAGGGCTATACCGACAATGAGGGTTGGAAGAACAGCACTCGCGAGCAGAGCCAGCAGAAGAATCTGAACCTTTCTCAGCAGCGTGCTCAGTCAGTGACCAACTTCCTGCAGTCACTCGGCGTAAGCAGCACACAGATCCGTAGCACAATGGGTTATGGTGAGGACAATCCTGTTGCTGATAACTCTACAGCTGCCGGACGTGCTCAGAATCGTCGTGTAGAAGTTTACATGTATGCTTCTCAGGCTATGATTAAGGCTGCAGAACAGCAGGCTAACTAATTCTGAATGAAGAAAATCATTCGACTTCTACGCGCTACCATACGCTGGGTATTAGTAGTATTTTTCAGCTCTACTATTCTTGCGGTGGTAGCGCTTCGTTTTGTGCCGGTTTTCTTCACACCGTTGATGTTTATCCGTTGTGGACAGCAGATGGCAGAAGGTAAAAAACTTAAACTGGATCACCACTGGGTTTCGATGTCCAAAATCAGTCCGTCAATGCCTGTTGCCGTTATGGCTAGTGAGGATGCCAATTTTCTGAATCATCACGGCTTTGACTATAAGGCTATCGTGAATGCTGCCGAGCGTAATCGTAAACATCCTGAGAAACAGAAATTGGGCGCATCGACGATTTCCCAACAGACGGCCAAGAATGTTTTCCTATGGCCAGGGCGTTCATGGACTCGCAAAGGTCTCGAGGCATATTTTACGGTGCTCATCGAATTGTTTTGGTCAAAAGAACGTATCATGGAAGTTTATCTGAACTCGATAGAAATGGGCGACGGTATATACGGCGTCGATGCTGTAGCGGAAGCAAATTTCCAGACTGACGCCAAGAATCTGTCTCGAGCTCAGTGTGCGCTGATTGCTGCCACGCTGCCTAATCCGCGTAAATTCTCCAGTAAGAATCCGTCTGCATACATGAGAAAACGACAATCTAGAATTCTTCATGAGATGAAGTTCGTGAAACCGATGGAGTAGTATTCTGATTTTATTTATTTATCATAATGCTGATTCTAACATATTTGAGCAACATAAATAATGGAGAGCTTTTCACTCTCCATTAATGAATTTATTCTCCTTCGAAAAGATTGCCTATTTCAGCGATTTCGTCTTCATCAAACCATCGTGACAGTTTTTTCTTGGCTTGCTCAACGATTTCAGGATCGATGCCCGACCAAACTTTCTTCAGCACATATAGCAGTACTGCCAGATCGTCTGTAAGTCCTGCAATGGGAATTGCGTCAGGAATAACGTCAATCGGACTAATCATATAACCAAGTGCACCGATAATGAAGGCTTTATCAGACTTACTCACTTTATCGCTCTGAAGCGTATAATAAAGAATCAGAGCAGCGTAAACTAGTTTTGCGCCAGCACGTTTGGCAATACGGGTAATTTTCTCAGCAAATTCTTTCTTGGAGAATTTGTTAGAATAACTCATAAAATCAGGTAATTCCATTCTATTCGGGTTTAGGGTTTATTTATTAATTCTTATTATTCTGATACCAGTATGAGAAGGATGCTTCTGAAGATACTCAAAGAGTGTCATCGGCTCTTCGACAACCTTCTTGTGCAACTGTGAAGCGTTAAGCAGATGGAGTCCGTCCTGTTTCCATACCGCAAAGCCCAGATGAGCAATATCGAGACCAGGCTTGTTACAGGTGATCGCAATAATATCGCCATCGTGGACAGCTTCACGCATTTCTCGCGTATTCTTGACGTCAGTCTTGGGAATGAATCGGAACTGAAGGCCGTTAAGCTGTTGTTCCATCTGACTGATTTCTGTGACATATTCAGGGTGAGCGCGCAATGCCTTATAACTCTGCGGATGCTCGCTCATATAGTTGACCTTGATGGTTTGTAAAGCAGTAAAAGGCGGATTGGGCGACTGTATCTCAGTGACAATGCCGGCCTTCGTGTTTTCGAGAATCCAGTCTGTAAAATAATGGATTCGTGACGGATAACGGTTGATGATACCATTTCTATAACGCATAGCGACCAAGGCGTTCAGATAGTCGCGATAGGTATAGAGATTACGGTAAGCACAGAGCGTCAAAGCCGTCACATTTTCAACCAGCGTTGTACAATCCAACTGACGCGTATTGACCACCAGTCGCTCTTCATCAAGAACTTCAAGTGTATAGGCCACATAAGGTCGGCCCAGGAATTTTCTGGCGAAGAACAATTGGTAATTGGTGGTTCGATCCTGATGTCTGGCCTCGTCAAGCCACTTGACGATGGTCTCGCTGTCTGTCGGCTGGTCATAAGGAACGACATATTGGGCCTTTGACATCACGCACACCAACATACCTATTATATATATATATAGCCTCTTCATCCTTTGTTCTTTCTGTATTTTTTCTTAAGCTTAAAATTGTAGCCGATATAGGCATTAAAAGAGCCGAAAATGTTGTTGGCCGTGAAACGCGATGTGTGATAATTGTTGGTGCGCAGAATAATACTGAGCCCAGTATACCATCGCATATTGTTGTAGACCAAAGCAAAACGTCCAAGCAAGTCAATATTGACTTTCTTCAAGTCGAGACCTTTCTTCTCGTCGGCCACTTCACCATAGGTGGTCTTATAGGCCATAGCCACTTGTCCGCTGGCACAAGCCAACCAGTCTTTAGCAAAGACCCAGTTATAAGCATAGCCGCCAGAGAGCATAAAATCGTTATATTTTACACTCTTGAACATCAGGCCACTGTCAAGTTTAATCTCCTCCCCTATCGGCATTCTTGAATTGAGCGTTCTGTGCAGATGTTCATAATCCAGATCCAACGTATTATTCGTATAACCTGCACCAGCCAACCACGAACCACAACTGATCTTCTGACAGGTACTTTGTCCGAAGGCGGCTGGATAAGAGAATCTACCGTGATTGAAGATATAATAGGCACTTAAACCCGTCATTCCAACGTTGACGCCAGAGAAAGGAATATCCTCAAAGAGGTCACCATCAATGCCGTATCCCAGTTTCACGTCTCTGATCTTATAGTCGTGACCCGTCCTGCGGTAGTAGAAATCAATACCTACCTGTGAGGAATAGATACTGATATCAAACTCCTTGCGGAGTCCATTGCTGTCGAATCCCAATTTATCAATAGAAAACGTATAGCCGAGGAAAATCCATCGCCATCCGAAGTAAGGGCCTACCTTTAATTGTCCGTCAGGCGACAGCTTGATACTCTGACCGTTGCTGCCAAGACTGAAACTCTCATAGGTACGTGTAACCTGTCCCATGACGGTGAATTCATAGTGCTGAGGTTCGATATATTCATCCTCCAATCGGTCAAAACCTCGGATAGTACGTCGTATCATACCCAGTTCAGATGGATTAGTACCCTCCGAAACGGTTCTGAGGGTATCAGCTTTCTCTTGGGCCATCATGGTGACTACTTGCATGACAAATATGAGTATGATACAATATCTCAACATCTGTAATCAGATTTTACCAAGAATACGGTCCATCGCCCAGTTAACAGGTGTAGCCGAAAAACTGGTACAAGTACATACAGAGAGACCTTGCAGATGCTCTATCACGTTTTTAATCAACGGATACTGCACGTAAGGAGGATTAGGAACTTCGATATTCTCATCGCCATGACTCGTCTGAAGACGGATAGGTGTATAGTCGAAGATAGAAAAGCTGACCAATCCCTCAGTACCGATAATCTCGATACAGTCTTCTCGGGCACTCTCATGAGCGACATAGCACCACGATCCACTGCCAGGCAGACCGTTCTCGAAAAGAAAACTGGCGCTTACAGAGTCTTCAGCCTCATAGAATCCGCCCCGATTGGCACAGATTCCTCGCGCCTCCAGAATCACCCCGAACATGTCCTGCAAGAGATCGAGCTGATGAGGTGCCATATCATAGAAATAACCACCACCTGCAATCTCGGGCTGAAGTCGCCAAGGCAGAGGCGCATGATTCCTGATGGCCTCGGCATCGGCTTCACGTAAGGGTTCTGTATAGCGGATCTGTACGTTCAGCACCTTCCCTATCCTACCGCTTTTCACAATGTCCTTCACCTTCTGGAAATAAGGAAGATAGCGCCTGTAATAGGCCACAAAACAGGGTACTCCCGTTTGTTCGGAGATGCGATTGATACGGGCACAGTCCTCATAGGATGAAGCCAATGGCTTTTCCACATAAACAGGCTTGCCGGCCTTCATCGCCATAATGGCATAAGTGGCATGACTCGACGGCGGTGTAGCCACATAGATGGCATTCACATCGGGATCGTCGATGAGTTCCTGAGCATCGGTATACCATTTTCGTATGCCGTGCAACACGGCATAGCTCCGGGCATGCTTCTCAGTGCGACTCATCACGGCTTCAACTGAAGAGCCTTCGACTTCGCTAAAAGCCGGACCGCTTTTCCGCTCTGTCACATCACCGCATCCGATGAATCCCCACTTTAATATCTTCATAAAATGTTTTAATTTCTTCTAATAATGGTGCAAAGTTACAAAAAAACTATGTACCTTTGCACATATTATTCAAAATAATAACATGTTTTATGGAAAATCTGAAGTTATTCCTGCGCCGGAAATGGTATTGGATATTGATTTATGCCTTATGTTATAGTGGATTGACGACACTGATCATCTATCGTTTCACGTTGGTGCCCATGTTGCCAGTAATCATTGCCATACTGCCATTATTGCTCGTACCATTGTTCTATATAGGTGCTTTGCTTTGGATGGGACTTCGGAAGCATGTCTTAACCAAAAAACTTGCTCAGAACCTCACGGAATGCACAGGTATTGCCCTGCTCACCACCGTCGTGACCATACTGCCGGCAGTGATTCTCTCGCTGGCAAATATCCAGGCTCATATCGGTGAGTTCATGGGCGACAAGATAGGACTCCCCTCATATATGCTGGTGATGACGCTGCTGGTCCTGTTCTTCTCAGGATGCATTCAGGCAACAGCCTCTCTCCTATCCTACCAGCCTGTATTCAGTAAAATCAAGGAATCAACACCAAAAACACAGAATAAATGAAACGACTTCTCTTTATCGACCGTGATGGGACGCTCATTGAGGAACCCGCCGACGAACAGATTGACGATTTCGCAAAACTCAAGTTTACGAAAGGCGTCTTCCGCAATCTCAATTTCATCCGTCAACATACTGACTTCGAGTTTGTGATGGTGAGTAACCAGGATGGTCTTGGAACCGATGCTTTCCCAGAAGACACCTTCTGGCCAGTCCACAACTTTATTCTCCAGACTCTCGAAGGCGAAGGCATCACTTTCGATGAGACCCTCATCGACCCGCACTTCCCAGAGGACAATGCCCCTACTCGCAAGCCCAATACCGGCCTTGTGGAGAAATACATGAAAGATCCGGATTACGACATCGCCAATTCCTATGTCATCGGTGATCGCGAGACGGATCGGAAATTCGCTGAGAATATCGGTTGTAAGTCGCTGATATTAAGTGATGAAGGTATGTCTTGGGACAAGATCAGCGAACTGTTGTTTGCAGGCGAACGGACGGCTGAGGTGAAACGGACAACGAAAGAAACCGATATCCATGTGAAGGTGAATCTCGATGGCACAGGCCAGTGTGACATCAGCACAGGACTGGGTTTCTTCGACCACATGCTTGAGCAGATCGGCAAGCACGGCAGCATCGACCTCCTGATTCACACCAAAGGCGACCTTGAGGTGGATGAACATCATACTATTGAGGATACGGCCATCGCCCTTGGAGAGTGTATTCTCACTGCACTTGGCAACAAGCGCGGCATAGAACGCTATGGCTACTGTCTGCCTATGGATGACTGTCTGTGTTCCGTCGCCCTCGACTTCGGCGGTCGTCCTTGGCTGGTTTGGGATGCTGAGTTCCATCGCGAGAAGATTGGCGAGATGCCCACAGAGATGTTCCTCCACTTCTTCAAGAGTCTCTCTGATGCAGCCAAGATGAATCTGAACATCAAGGCCGAAGGTCAGAATGAGCACCACAAGATCGAAGGCATCTTCAAGGCCCTAGCCCGTTCGCTGAAGATGGCAGTCCGTCGCGACATCTATCATTACGAACTCCCCAGCACCAAAGGTTTATTGTAATTCCGTAACTTACTGAAATATAGAGGCTATCAATCCACAGATAGCCTCTAAATATTTGCAGTCTGTATCGTCGAATGTAGCCAGTTCCTTACTGTCAATATCGAGGACTGCTGTCACCTCACCGCTGTCAGAAAACAGCGGCACGACAATCTCCGAGCGTGAGAGACTGCTGCAGGCGATATGTCCAGGAAACTGCTCCACGTCAGGCACCACGATGGTCTCGCGCTGCTTCCAGGCCGAACCGCATACTCCTTTTCCGTATGGGATATGCATACAGGCCACAGGCCCCTGAAACGGTCCCAGCAGCAGTTCATTGCCTACCACCCGATAGAATCCTGTCCAGAAGAATCCCATCTCCTGTTGAATGGCTGCACACACATTGGCCATCACAGCAATGGCATCCGTCTCACCCTCTGTCAGGCTCTTGACCTGCTCAGTTAGCAGGCTGTATTTCTCTTCTTTTTCTGTCATCATTGCGTTGTATTTAAACTCTAATTACTATCCTCAGGACGCTGCAAATATACATATTATATTTTAATCGGCGAAGGAATTTTGTGATTTTTTGGCAACAACCGCAACATTATTAAATAATGTGTAAAATAGTGGTTGATTATAATTATTCTCAAAGATTATTCGTATCTTTGCAATCATAAAGAGAATAATCAGGTTATGGATGTATTGAACGACATATACGCCGCCATCGCAGCCGAAGGTTTTACGGCCAGAACGCTGCAAATGATTGATAACTACGCAAAAGACATACAAAATGGGAGAGAAGATTTTTCTAGATTCAATCTATCAGAGCATGCAGGACTCTGCAAGGGAGGCTCGCCTCTCATTGGGGCGTCCATCGTCGCATGCTACGCGACAGCAAGCCTTAGAGCAAGTTGCGATGCTGAAGGCCGCCAAGGACAGAGCCAGTCGAGAGCAGAAGTAAGCTCGCTTAACTTATGCCGAGACGCAGCCTGTGCTCGCTCGACAGGGCAAGGAAGCCCAGCAAACTGGGAAATAGATGAGCAGCAGGAGAAGCTCATAGAACAATGGGCTAAGGCGGCGAATCTGTGGGAGGATGATTCAGAGCATATACTTACTGCGGAGTTTGGCCCCAAGATAGCACAGGGTGCCGAAGCAAAGGTATATTATAGTATTTGAAAGAGTATGAAAAAGAGGCTTTAATTGAGTATTGCCTAACCTTTATTTGATTTTTTATGGTAGGTTATAGGAATTTCCACTATGTAAGATGAAAATGAAAGAAATACTTGAAGATAATAATAGGGAGGATATATTGTGACAATCAGGTTATAATATGGCAAAAAATGTAGTTTTTATAATGTTTTTTGTAGTGAACGGCAAAAAAAATGGTCGTTTTCGGCAACTATAGATGTTAAAAAGTTCGCTAAATGGCTCACTTCAAAACCTGTTTACGTGAGACTCTGCGGTCAATAGGGGTAGACCTGTTTTGTAATAAATGAAGAAACATATTTACAAGAAACCGTTTGAGAATTGAGTATTTTCGGACGGTGATGAAGTGGCTGGAAATACGGAAGTTATGAGGATTTGTAAGTGGTTGAGAGTGAGTGTGTTGGAAATTTGAAAGTTTTTTGAGCTGCGGAGAGGCCTAGTTTAAGGGCAGAGAAGCGGCACTTTGCAGTAAGTAAAGAGGCTGTTTAGTTACGGTAAAAGTATTGTTCCCTTACTGGGGAAATATTGTTCCCTAGTAAGGGCGCAAAAATGGTGTAAAATATGTCAGAACTTTTGATTTTCGAAGAGATTTGTAAGGCCTTCGCGCTCTAGTTTGCACAATTACGAAGGCTAAAATATTAGCCAATTTATTTTACATTTACAAACATTTTAACAGTACTTGTCTGCTGAAGATGGGGCAAAAATGGGCTTTTGTTGCGTTGCAATGTTGCAATAAGCACCTCCCACCCCATCCAGAAACTACCTACTGGATAGTATTTGGAACATTATGATAAATAGAATTGTT
>JAEEGJ010003234.1_pt1 | contig 65126 bp, 58 predicted proteins | sample 8958761 | NCBI WGS metagenome assembly JAEEGJ01 (sample SAMN16246546, study PRJNA631951) | gut metagenome | biome: gut microbiome; feature: rumen; material: RS-attached | host: Bos | place: Iran: Karaj | collected 2018-10 | reverse complement strand
GCATGAGCAGACGGCGTAGGTAGCGGCGGAAGTCGTGCGTGTGGTGATAGCCCTCGGCCACGAAGAATATCATCATCGGGGCCGTCAGCCGTCCGATGCAGTGCAGGAATATCTGCGTCGGCGTCTCAGCCTGCTCGTAGGTCTCGATGCCCACCCATGCCATGTGGTCGATCGTCATGGCGACGATGGCGATGACCTTCAGTGCGTTGCCGCTCAGTCCTTTTTCCGTCATTACTCTAATTACAAGTTGTAATGTCTGTCTCATACGATGTCGGTTTATATTTCCACTACGCTGCAAAGGTACAAAAATGCTCTTATTATCTCCCATTTCGGAAGAAAATCTTTAAGTTTTTCACTTTTCATTATTTTGTTGTATCTTTGCGCAATAAATTAAAATGACAATGAAAATACTTTTGCTTGGAAGCGGTGGTAGAGAACATGCTATCGCGTGGAAAATTGCTCAGAGCCAGAAGGTAAGTGCTCTGTTTGTGGCTCCTGGAAATGCCGGAACTGCTGGTATGCCTCTTGGAGGTGGTAGCGGAAAGAGTGAGAACGTAGCTCTGAAAGCGGATGACTTCGATGGAATCAAGGATTTTGTACTGAAGAACAGCATTGATATGGTAGTCGTAGGACCTGAAGATCCGCTGGTGAAAGGTGTGTATGACTATTTCAAGAATGATGCTGAACTGAAGCAGATTCCTGTGATTGGTCCAAGCAAGGCTGGTGCTGTGCTGGAGGGTTCGAAGGATTTTGCAAAGGGTTTCATGCAGAGACATGGTATCCCTACTGCTGCATATCGTTCGTTCAATGGTACTAACATCGAGGAGGGTATCAAGTTTTTGGAGACTCTCCAACCACCATACGTGCTGAAGGCTGACGGACTTTGTGCCGGTAAGGGTGTGCTTATTATTCCAACTCTCGAGGAGGCTAAGAAGGAGTTTCGCGGTATGCTCGACGGTATGTTTGGCGAAGCAAGTGCTACTGTCGTTATCGAGGAGTTCCTTTCCGGTATCGAGTGTTCGGTATTCGTATTGACCGACGGAGAGAATTATAAGATTCTGCCTGAGGCAAAGGATTATAAGCGTATAGGCGAAGGCGATACCGGTCTGAATACCGGTGGAATGGGTTCTGTGAGTCCTGTGCCATTTGCCAACGAGGAGTGGATGAAGAAGGTGGAGGAACGCATAGTGAAACCAACCATCAAGGGACTGAAGGAAGAGGGTATCGAGTATAAGGGCTTTATCTTCCTCGGACTTATCAAGGTGGATAGGGATTATGCTTATGCTAAGGCTGGAGACCCTGTTGTCATTGAGTATAATGTGCGTATGGGTGACCCGGAAACGGAGAGTGTGATGCTCAGAATCAAGTCGGATCTCGTAGATCTGCTCGAGGGCGTGGCTGAGGGTAATCTGAATCAGCATACGCTGGAGGTTGACCCACGTAATGTAGTATGCGTTATGATGGTGTCGGGCGGTTATCCACAGGCTTACAAGAAAGGCTTTGAAATTACCGGTATCGAGAATGTGAACGGTAGCGTGGTGTTCCATGCAGGAACTGCTCTGAAGGATGGTAAGGTAGTTACTGCCGGAGGACGCGTTATCGCGGTTTCATCGTATGGTAGCAGTAAGGATGAGGCTCTTAAGAAGTCGTTTACCGAGGCTGCAAAGATACAGTTCGAAGGAAAGTACTTCAGAAGAGATATCGGAGGAGATTTGTAGGGAGTTGACAGGTGAAAGTTGAAAGTTGAAAATTAGCCTTGCGGGGTGAGAATTGAAAATTGACAATTGATAATTGAATCTTGAAACTAATTCTTATCGGGGCTGGTAATCTGGCAACGAACATAGGAGTGGCACTTGCAGGAGCGGGACATGAACTGCTGCAGGTGTATAGCAAAACAGAGCAGTCGGCTGAAAAGCTGGCTGCTATGTTACATTGTCCTTGGACTACAGAACTGAAGGAGGTGAGCGATGGGGCTGATGTGTATATCATTGCTGTGAAGGATGGTGTGCTCGCTGATGTGGCTCAGCAACTGGCTGCGGAACACGATGAGAGGTTCCTGGTGCACACGGCTGGAAGTATGCCAATGGAGACTCTTCCTACAAAGAGACGAGGGGTGCTGTATCCTATGCAGACGTTCTCGAAGGAGAGGATAGTGGATTTTAAACGCATTCCTTGCTTTGTAGAGGCTGCAAACGAGAAGGATGGGGAGTTGCTGCATGAGTTGGCCGAAACGCTGTCAGAGAGCGTTTATGAGGCAAATAGTGAGGCTCGTAAGTATTTACACCTGTCGGCTGTGTTCTGTTGTAATTTTGCAAATCATTGTTATGCTCTTGCTGAGAAACTTTTGCAGGAGCACGGCGGACTGCCTTTTGAGGTAATGCTTCCTCTGATAGACGAGACTGCCAAGAAGGTGCATGAACTGTCGCCAAAGAAGGCGCAGACTGGTCCTGCCGTAAGATGGGATACTAATGTTATGGAAAAACACATGCAACTGCTGAAGGATAATCCGCAGTTGCAAGAAATCTATAGGATTTTAAGCGAAAGCGTTAGGGAGTTGAGAGTTAGCTGCGCTAACGAAAACGAAAACTTTGACCTTAACCTTAACGAAAACTCCTAACTCCTAACTCCTAACTGAAATAAATTATATAGCTATGAAAAATCATCTGTTCCAGGTTGTATTCCTGACATTTATCAGTATCGTGACAACGGTCGATACTTCTGCATGTACTAATATCCTGGTAGGGCGCAATGCCTCTGCCGACGGTTCTGTGTGTTTGGCCTATTGTGCCGATTGTTATGGTCTTTTTGGGAAAATGAATTTCACACCTGCTGCTACTCATAGTTCCGGTGATGTACGCAAGGTCTATGACTTTGAGACACATGAGTATAGGGGAAGTATAGACGAGGTGAGTCAGACCTATCAAGTGGTGGGTAACATGAACGAGTGGCAACTTTCCATTGGGGAAACCACATGTGAAGGACGTCAGGAGATGATTGATAGTACCGCCGTGATTGACTATGGCTCTCTTATTTATATAGCTTTGGAGCGTGCCAAGACCGCCAGGGAAGCTATCAAGGTGATGGTATCGCTGGTTGAAAAATATGGATATAGTTCGGATGGTGAGACCTTCTCCATCTGCGACCCCAACGAAGCATGGCTGCTCTTTATGAACGGATGCGGCGCGGATCGTTCCGTGTCGGAAGAGCGCGCGGTGTGGGTTGCCGTTCGAGTACCTGACAATGCCATAACTGCCCACGCCAATTATTGCAGGCTGACGGAATTCCTTGACGGACGTTATACCCGTTTGACACTCGACGAACTGGAAACGAAATATCCTGCTGACAGTGAGAATCTGCCCGAGCTGATGGTCTGCTCTAACAATGTGGTGAATTATGCGCGTAAGATGGGGTGGTATGAGGGCACTGATGCTAATTTCTCCTACAACGCCACCTATGTTATGAGGAGCTTCTTAGACCTACGCGGATGCGAACTTCGTGTGTGGAGCATCTTTAACTACCACGCAGATATGGAACAGTATATCGATTATGCCTCTGGAGTCGATCTTGATGCCGAACCGATGCCGCTATGGATTGTGCCACAGCAGAAGGTGACAGTGGAAGACTTGCGTATCGCTATGCGCGACCACTATGAGAACACCCCCTTTAGCAACAGTACTGACATCTCCGGTGGCTGGTTCGACACACCTTACAGTATGATGAAAAATAGTTATACGTTGGATGGCGAGAAATATTTTGCCGAGCGCTCTGTATCGACCATGCAGTCGGGTTGGGTGTTCATAGCGCAGATGAGGTCATGGGTACCTCGTGAATTAGGCCGCCAGTGGTTTGGAAACGACGATGCCAATATGGTTGCAATGACGCCCATATACAACTGCATCACCCGTGTGCCCCATTGTTATTCGGGCGAGGGAGCCGGTGATGTGGAGTTCTCAATGGACAATGCCTTCTGGGTGTGCAACTGGGTGGCAAACATGATTTATCCCAAATACTCCATGATGTTCCCAACCTTAGAGAACGTCCGCGATTCGCTCGAGAACTCTTACGAAGATCAGCAGCCCGAACTGGAGCAACAGGCACTTGCCATGAGTGGTGAAGCTCGCAAAAAACTGCTTACAGACTACAGTTGCCAGAAAGGAGACGAGATGGTAGACCGTTGGCGCAAGCTCGCATTCCATCTGATAGTGAAGTACAACGACATGGTTGAGCGCCCTACAAATCCAGATGGCTCCTTCATACTTGACAAGACAGGTCATACTACGAATGTGGTTAAAGTGGACAGATCGGAGGTCTTTGGGCGTGGACTCATTAAGTTGACAGGTGACCGCTACCGTGACTTGACACCCGTAGATCCTCCTACGGCTATCGCTCCGACTCGTGTCTCTCCTACGCGTACTGACGCCAACGCCATCTATCTTCCTTCAGGCGTTCAGGTTCCTCAACCCGTGAAAGGCATCAACATCAGGAATGGAAAGAAAGTTGTGGTAATTGATAATTGACAATTGATAATTGACAATTGACAATTAGCTACGCTGAAGAAAACGAAAACGAAAACGAAAGAAGGCTGAAGGCTGAGGTCAATAACCATAACCATAACCATAACCAAAACGAAAACTCCTAACTCCTCACTCCCAAAAGCGCTTTGGCGTTCTGGAGGGCTGCCTCGGTGAGGTTGGCACCTGAGAGCATGTGGGCTATTTCCTCTATGCGTTGGTCGGCTGTGAGAGGAATGATGTGTGAGAGGGTGGAGTCAGCTGTGTCGTCTTTATAGACTTTGAAGTGGTGCTGACCAATGGCTGCTATCTGCGGCAGGTGAGTAATGGATATCACCTGACGACCATTGGATGCCATATCAGACATGATGTGTGCCATCTTCTCGGCTATGACTCCACTGACACCTGTGTCGATTTCATCGAAGATTATTGTCGGCAGATTCTGTTTTGTTGCCAAGATGGATTTGAGTGACAACATGAGTCGTGCTATTTCTCCACCTGATGCAATCTTAGAGATTGGCTGTGGCGGCACATTCTTGTTTGCCGAGAACAGGAATGTGACTATGTCGATACCTGTCGATGTAAGGTCGCCTGTTTGTGTTTCTACCTGGAACAGTACGTTTGGCATTCCCAAGGACTGTAGGATGGTAGAAACCTGTTTTTGTAGTGTCTTCGCTGCATCAGTACGTTTCTTATGCAGTTTGTCGGCTATGGCAACTGCCTCAGCTCGTTTTGCATCACGTTTCTTCTGTAGGTCGGCAAGGAGTTCGTCGGAGTTGGTTATCAGATTGAGTTTTTGTTCGAGGTTTGCCTGCAGCTCTAACAATTCGGCTACCGAATCGAGATGGTGTTTCTTTTGGAGGGAATAGATGGTTCCCAAACGTTCTGACACGTATGAAAGACGTTCCGGGTTGTACTCTACGGAATCACTCTGCGATGCGATTTCATCGGCTATATCCTGTAGTTCTATGTTGCATGACTGAAGTCGTTGCAGGAGTTCGTCGGCAGCAGGAAGAACAGTTGTGATATGTTCGAGCGACTGCATAGCTGAGCGCATGAGGGAGAGGGCATCGTTGCCGTCTGTTGTAGTTTGCAGAGCCTCGCCTGCCGAATAAAGAGCTTGTTTTATCTCTTCTGCGTGTTCGAGAATTTCCTGTTCTGCCTCAAGGTCAGCCTGTTCTCCGTCTTGCAGTTTTGCGTCAGCGAGTTGTTGCAGCTGAAAACGCAGATATTCTTCGTCGTCGTGACTCTGTTGCGCCTGATTGACTGCCTGTTCGTAGTCATCGCATAACTGTCTGTAAGCACTATACTCGTTCTGGTATTGTTGAAGCAGAGTGGTGTTTTCTGCAATAGTATCAAGAACAGATAACTGGAAGTTTGCCTGTGAGAGAAGAAGATTCTGATGTTGCGAATGGATGTCGATAAGGCGGTCGCCAAGAGTCTTCAGAAGAGTGAGTTGTACAGGAGTGTCGTTTATGAACGCACGACTTTTACCTGTAGAAGTGAGTTCGCGACGTATGATGCATTCGGACGCATCGTATTCGAGGTCGTTTTCAGAGAAGAAATCTGCGCAGTCGTAGCCGTTCAGGTTGAATGTGGCTTCTACGACACAACGACCGGCTCCTGTCTTTATGCTTTTGCTGTCAGCTCGATTGCCAAGGATGAGTCCGATGGCTCCGAGCAGGATGGACTTGCCGGCACCTGTCTCACCTGTGATAACAGAAAAACCATCGTGCAACTCAAGGTCGAGTTGTTCGATGAGAGCATAGTTTTCTATGTGAAGATGGGTGAGCATGTGCGTTTACTTTATCCTGTTCCAATATGTGTTGAGACTGGCATTGATGTTAGAGCATATGTCTTTAATGCTCTGACGCTCCTTCTCTGTACCATGTCCGTTGTAAATATTCACGATTTCATCGCGCTTATACTCAGTAAAAATCTGAGGAAGCATAGAGATGGGTTTGTTGCGATGTGCTTCCTGGAGCATTTCGATAGCTTCTGTGATAGCTGCGCGTCCGCGGTCGGCATTGTTAGCCATTTCATCGAGACCCTCACGATAGTATTTATATTGCAGTTGTCGGAAAGGTTCCATCGAACTTTCCATATAGTCGTTGATGATGGCGTGACGATTCTTGGTATCCTTAAATGCGCCCCAACCAGGTTCGGTCAGCGTCTGAGCATTGTTTACTATGTTTTCGACCGTATGCAAAATCTGTGTGCCACCCATTGGAGAGAAAGTGTCCATATCCATACCAATGAAAAGATAAGCATAGTAGGCAAGGACGGCTGTGAGGTTGTTGTCGATATTATTCTCGTTCCATTCCAGGGGGTCATACTCCTTATAGGTGAACTCCAGATTGGTGTCTTTTATGGAGAAAACAGTCGAATTATAGGTAGAATTGAAGACGGGACGTGCCAACTGCAGGAGGATTTCACCTGTGAAGTGGTTTTGTGCTTCTACGTATTTCGTTATGGTGATATTGATAGTTGCCTCGATACGTTCGTCTTTCTGAAATTGGAGGTCAGTCCATGAACGATTGTTCATAAACTCTGTGATGGCTGTCTCCAGGGTGGAAAACACGGATGTGTTGGTACCCTGTACCTGAGAGTGGATTACCTTTACGGTACAATTCAGTTCCTGACTATGCCCCAAGGTGGTATAGCAAAGAAATGAGAATATGATAACGAGGAAACGTGACATTGTGGATAGTTTGAATGTCAGGATAGGGCAACTAATTGATTGATGATGTCGCGAGCTACTTCCTTCTTTGACTTCAGAGGAAAATCAACCTGTTGCTTGGCAGTGATAATGCTGATTTTATTCGTGTCGGTACGGAAACCTGCACCCTTGTCGTTGAGTGAATTCAGTACGATGAAATCGAAGTTTTTCTTTGCCAGTTTCAAGTGTGCATTGGTTGTCTCGTCGTTGGTCTCAAGAGCAAAACCGACAAGCAGTTGATTCTTTTGTTTGGTCTTACCCAGTTCGGCAGCTATATCCTTAGTGGGTTTCAGACGCAGAATCATATCATCGCCTTCGCGCTTTATCTTATGATCAGCCACATTGTGAGGGGTGAAGTCTGCTACGGCTGCACAAAGTATGCCTGCATTCATGGAAGGATATAGTTCGGCACAGGCGTTGTACATCTGTTCGGCACTTTCTACGTTTATTAGTTTGATGTCCTGGCGATGTGGCAGGAGAGAAGGGGATACAGGACCACAGACGAGTGTGACTTCTGCACCTCGGTTTGCACATTCCTCAGCAAGGGCGATGCCCATCTTACCAGAGGAGTAGTTGCCTATGAATCGTACCGGGTCAATCTTTTCGTATGTAGGTCCAGCTGTGATAAGAACTTTCTTGTCTTTTAGGTCGGCTGACTGAGCAAAGAATTGTTCCAATGCCTCTACTATAGCTTCAGGCTCTTCCATACGTCCCTTGCCTTCGAGCTTGCTTGCAAGGAATCCGGTCTGGGGTTCGATGATATGATTTCCGAAAGACTGGAGTCGTTGCAGGTTTTGTTGTGTGGTAGGGTGGGCATACATATCGAGGTCCATTGCCGGAGCAATGAATACTGGTGCTTTCATGCTCAGGTAAGTGGTGATGAGCATGTTGTCAGCGATGCCATTTGCCATCTTTCCGATGGTAGAAGCTGTAGCAGGAGCTATGAGCATGGCATCTGCCCAAAGACCCAAATCGACGTGGCTGTGCCAAGTGCCGTCGCGCTGGGAGAAGAATTCACTAATCACGGGTTTGCTTGTGAGAGCAGATAGTGTGATAGGTGTGATAAACTCTTTTCCGGCAGGGGTTATTACGACTTGAACGTCAGCCCCGTGTTTGATGAGCTGACGTATGATGAGGCATGATTTATAGGCAGCGATGCTACCTGTAATGCCGAGTACGATTTTTTTTCCTTGAAGCATTTATAGTGGTTTAGTCTTGAAGCATCATTGGCATCAGTAGCATAATCAGGTCTTCACCCATCTCCTGTTCTGCTGGCAATAATACTCCGGCACGACTTGGGTCGGCGAGTTCGACGATGATTTCCTGGTTTGCTAGGTTGTTAAGTACTTCGAGCAAGTAAGGACCGTTGAATCCGATAGACATTGGATTGCCATCGTATTCGCATAGAACTGACTCTTCTGCAGAAGTAGAGAATTCTATGTCCTGAGCACTTACTGTAAGGCGATTGTTGTCGAGATGCAACTTGATGAGTGAGCTGGAGGCGCTAGCAAATACGCTTACACGACGCAAGGCGCTGATGAGTGACAGACGGTCAACATGTACGCGGAATGGGTTGTCGGTAGGGATGACCGAGTTATAATTAGGATAACGACCCTCGATGAGTCGGCATGAGATGGTGTAGTTGGAGAACTGTACCTTAGCGTTGCTATCGCTATAGCCAATCTGTACGTCACCCTCTTCCTTCGGAAGGATATTCTTGATAAGAAGGGCAGGTTTCTTTGGCAGGATGAACGAAGAGGCTGAGTTGCCTTTTACGTCAAGCATACGGAAACGAACCAGTTTGTGACCATCGGATGCAACGATTGTGGTGTACTCAGGAGTAATGTCGAAGTAGATACCATTCATCTGAGGACGCAATTCGTCGTCGGCTGTTGCGAAGATAGTATGATTGATTGCGCTAAGAAGAGACTCAGATGAGAGAGTCATCATCTCACTACCATTATTGTTGTCAGTAGGCAGGGGATATTCATCAGCATTGGCACCCATGAGGTTGTACTTACCATTCTGATAGTACACTTCAACCTGCTGTGTTTCTGTATTAATAATGAATGTGATTGGCTGTTCAGAGATTTCCTTTATCGATGTGATAAGAGTCCTTGAATCGATAGCGAATCGTCCGTAGCCATCACAATCAGTAACTTCTATAGTTGTTGTGATGATAGTTTCGCTATCAGAAGCAGTCATGCTAAGTGTGTTGCCATTCAAGTCGAACAGGATGGTGTCGAGGATAGGGAGGGAGTTTTTATTACTCTGAACCCTGCTGATAGCTTGCAGTTTGTTGCAAAATGCTGTACTTGATACGTTAAATTTCATTGTTCTTCATGTTTAATTTTGCTTACAAAGGTATGGAATAGTTTTGAAGAGACAAAGGAAAATCGTACTTTTGCACCGAAAAAATAAAAAAACTGAAAATCGATAAAAAGTAAACAAATTATGGAATTAGAAGGAAAGATTATTAAAGTACTTGAGGAACGTAGTGGAACATCGGCAAGAACCGGCACTCCTTGGAAGATGCAATCGTTTGTTTTGGAAACGCCTGGTCAGTATCCACGTCGTATGGTGTTCGAGGTGTTTGGTGAGGATAAGTTGACTCAGATGAATATCCAAGAAGGTCAGGATTTGAGAGTTTCGTTCGATATTGATGCACGCGAGTATCAAGGACGTTGGTACAACTCTATTCGTGCTTGGAAGGTAGAACCAGCTACTGGTGAACCAGCTCCAGCTCCTATTGCTGCTGCTCCTGGTGTTGCTGCTCCAGCTGCTGCTCCTGCCGCTCCAGCTGCAGAGGCTCCATTCGGTGCAGAAGAGTCAACAGACGATCTGCCATTCTAATATTCTCAATCATAAAAAACTCGTTATTATATAAATGGCATTAAAAGCTGGTATTGTGGGATTGCCTAATGTGGGCAAATCCACACTTTTTAATTGTTTGTCGAGTGCTAAGGCGCAGGCTGCCAACTTTCCATTCTGTACAATCGATGCGCAGTTAGGACAGGTAAGTGTGCCTGACGAACGACTTACGAAGTTGGCAGAGATTGTACACCCTGGTAGAATCGTACCTGCTGTGTGTGACATCGTCGATATTGCCGGACTCGTAAAAGGTGCAAGTAAAGGAGAGGGGCTTGGCAACCAGTTCTTGGGTAATATACGTGAGTGCGATGCAATCATTCATGTGTTGCGTTGTTTTGACAATGGTAATATTGTACATGTAGATGGAAGTGTTGATCCTGTGCGCGACAAGGAGATTATTGATACGGAATTGCAACTGAAAGACTTGGAAACAGTTGAGGCTCGTATCAAGAAGACAGAGAAGATTGCTATGGTGGGTCACGACAAGGATGCGAAGGTTGAGTACGATTTGCTGCTGCGCTATAAAGAGGCGCTGCTGGCAGGAAAGAGTGCCCGTACGGTAGAATTGGAGAACGATGAAGAGGTAGCTGCTGCAAAGAATATGTTCCTGCTTACTACCAAACCAGTACTTTATGTATGTAATGTAGATGATCAAAGTGCCGCTAAAGGAAATGCATATGTAGATGCTGTACGCAAGGCTATTGAGGGCGAAAATGCAGAACTGATGATTATCTCTGCTCAGACAGAGGCTGATATAGCTGAACTGGAGACGTACGAGGAAAAGCAGATGTTCTTGGAAGACATGGGATTGAAGGAGAGCGGATGTAACCGACTTATCAAGGCAATCTACTCGTTGCTGAACCTGCAGACATTCATAACTGCCGGTGAAATGGAGGTAAAAGCATGGACATTCCGTAAGGGATGGAAGGCTCCTCAATGTGCCGGAGTTATTCACACAGACTTCGAAAAGGGCTTTATCCGTGCAGAGGTGATAAAGTACGACGACTATATTAAATATGGAAGTGAGGCTGCTGTGAGAGAAGCTGGAAAACTTGGTGTCGAAGGTAAGGAGTACGTGGTGCAGGATGGTGATATCATGCACTTCAGATTTAATGTGTAATAATCGGAATTAGTATATAACAATGGTAAATGTTGCGTTCATAGACTGGCAACCAAGCATCGAAATCTTTAATATAGGCGGGTATTCTATCCGCTGGTATTCTATGTTGTGGATAGTAGGACTTATGGCTGCCTATTTTATCGTGCAACGCTTATACCAGAAACAGGGCATTGCAGAGGAGAAGTTTGAACCGCTACTGTTCTATTGTTTCATAGGAATACTGATTGGTGCCCGTTTGGGACATTGTATATTCTACGAACCAGGATATTATCTGACGAGCAGAATCGGTTTCTGGGAAATGCTTCTGCCAATGCATTATACTGGTTCTGGTTGGAAACTGACAGGATATGAGGGACTGGCAAGTCATGGTGGAACTGTCGGTCTGATTGCTGCAATATGGGTGTATTCCAAGCGTCAGAAGTTGGGATTCTGGACTGTGCTGGACAATATAGCTATTGCCACTCCGCTGACATGCTGTTGCATACGTTTGGGAAACCTGATGAATTCGGAGATTATCGGTAAGGTAACCGATGTGTCTTGGGCGTTCATTTTCCATACTAACGAATCGATGGTTAATGGTATGCTGGTGCCTCGTCATCCAGCACAACTATACGAAGCTATTGCATATCTTATTATATTCTTCTTAGGACTCCTGATTTACAGTCGCAGAAAGGATTTGGTGGGTACCAGCTTCTATTTTGGATTCTGTGTGTTCTCCATCTTCTTCTTCCGTTTCTTTGTAGAATTTCTAAAGAAAGAACAGGTGGCATTCGAACAGGATATGACTCTCGACATGGGACAACTACTGAGTATCCCGTTTGTCATCATAGCAGGTTATGCTATGTGGAAAGGATTACATCAAACAACAACCAAAAGCCCCGCGCAGGGCGATAAAATCGGCAAATAAATATGAAGGTATTTCAACATGTTTCAGATATAGGCAACCTGCAACAGGCACTTGCCGAGGCAATGGAGATAAAGGCTGACAGATATAAATATCAGTCGTTGGGTAAGAATAAGACGGCTATGCTTATCTTCTTCAATAATTCATTGCGTACCCGTTTGTCAACTCAGAAGGCTGCTATGAATCTTGGTATGAATGTTATCGTTCTTGACGTAAACCAAGGTGCATGGAAACTGGAGACGGAGCGCGGAGTGATTATGGAAAGTGACAAAAGCGAACATCTGCTTGAGGCTATTCCTGTGATGGGTTGTTATTGTGATTTAATTGGTGTGCGTTCATTTGCCCGTTTCGAAAGCCGTAAAGACGACTACGAGGAACAGATTCTGAATCAGTTTATCAAGTATTCAGGTCGTCCGGTGTTTTTCATGGAAAGTGCTACTGTTCACCCATTGCAGGCATTTGCAGACCTGATAACTATTGAAGAATATAAGAACAGAACGAAGGTGGAACCTAATCCGCTGTTTGGTGGCGAAGCTATCACTCGTGTTCCAAATAAGCGACCAAAGGTAGTGCTTTCGTGGGCTCCACATCCCAAGGCTTTGCCACAGGCTGTTCCTAACTCATTTGCTGAATGGATGATTGCTGCCCAAACAGGTATTGAGGGTGGTCTCGACTTTGTTATCACTCATCCGGAAGGTTATGAACTGGACCCTCAGTTTGTTGCTGGAGCAAAGGTTGAGTACGATCAGATGAAAGCGTTCGAGGGTGCAGACTTTATTTATGCGAAGAACTGGTCTTGCCCTGGTGTTACCCGTCCTGCTGATTATGGAAAGGTGCTTGGTGATTATCACGACTTCAGCGAATGGACGGTAGGTGCGCGTCAGATGGCAGTGACTAACAACGCTTATTTCATGCACTGTCTGCCTGTACGTCGTAATATGATTGTTACTGACGATGTAATCGAGGCTCCTACAAGCATAGTAATACCTGAGGCTGCAAACCGTGAAATCAGTGCTACGGTTGTTCTAAAACGTATGCTTCAATCCCTTTGATACGATAGGGGAATGAACGGAAAACGCATATATACAGAAAAGGAACTATTCAATAAATACTCCACCCTGTGTGCAGGGGCGGAGTATTGTTGTTTTGATATAAGGAAGAAAATGCAACGCCTGGAAGTAAGCGAAGAACTTGCTGACAGTGTGTTGCAGCATCTTCAGAAAGAACAGTTCATAGACGAGAAGCGTTATGCCCATGCTTTCGTCCGTGATAAGTTTCGTTATAATCGTTGGGGTAGGGTGCGCATACAACAGGAACTGCGTATGAAGGGCGTTCCTCAGTTGTTCATTGATGAAGCCTTGGAGGAGATTTCCGAGGATGAATCATACGAAACACTTCTTTCTTTATTGCAAAAAAAATTGCCCTCAGTAAAGGGCAAGAATGGTTATGAGATAAAGATGAAACTTATGCGGTTTGCTATGTCACGCGGTTTTAATGCGGATATGGCGCGTAAGATTGTAGAAGATGAGTTGTCAATTGGCGATGGAGTCGATGACTAACGTCGCCGAGTCATTGTATTCACCAACATTCTCCTCTCCTTGTGGCTGTTCCTTTGGCAGTGAGATATAAAGGAAAGCATAGACGCAACCAAGTACGACGATTCCCATGAAAATCATCATTACCATCATGTTGCGATTGAAACGTGATGCACGGTTCTGTCTCATAGTATTATCGTTTTAAGATTTTCTGATATTCTGTAGGATTGCTCAATACTTCTATTGCTTTCTCCAAATCTTCGTCATTCTTTAGTGATTCCTCAATGCTTCCAGCCTGATAGGCATAGCGTTTTACAATTTCCAATGACATCAGTCGGCGAATATCCTTTTTGTTTATCTCGAAGTCGCGATCGAGGTTATGTTCCAGTTTCTTCTCCAATGCTTCAAATTCTTCTTTAGCGTCATCGTAGTAACCTTCAAACTGAGCCATCTTCTTCAGGTCTTCAAGTCTTTTTTCGCTTAAACGGTCGTACTTGAAGTCCTTGTCTTTTGCCATCTGTAGAAGTTCTGCCATATCTTCGTCGGTAACATAGAAATCCTTAACAGCTGGCAACTGGTTGTGACTATGCATATATTTTGTACCCCAATCGGTTATGATATCATCATTGCTCAGATAGAAAAGCATGTTTGACAAAGTATCGTGTTTGATAATTATATCTGGAGTAATACCACCGGTGGAATCGCGTTTTGCCTCGTTCGACTTAGAGTCACGTCGCTGTTTGTAGTCTATGGCCTGAATACAACGTCCGTTTGGCAGATAATATTTAGCTGTGGTGAGCTTCAGACTTCCATTGAATGGCAGTTCTCGCGTACTCTGTACCAAGCCTTTTCCGTAGGTTTTGGTTCCGACTACTACGGCACGGTTGAAATCTTGAAGTGAACCTGATACAATTTCCGATGCTGATGCAGTAGTGCCGTTTACAAGAACCACAACGGGAATCTTCAAGTCAAGCGGGTCGCGTTGAGTAGTATATGTATTATGAATTTCTTCTACCTTCCCCTTGGTTTCTACGACCTTTTTGCCTTTCTCTACAAATAGATTTACGATGTTGATTGACTCACCGATGAGGCCACCACCATTGCCACGAAGGTCAAGGATGATTGATTTAGCTCCTTTTTCTTTCAGTTCGATGATGGCATTGCGCACTTCTTTCCAACAACCTTCGGTAAATTGCGTGAGGTTGATATATCCAATTTCCGGACGAATCAATGTGTAGTAGGGTAGAGCTGGTAGTTTTATGTTGCGTCGCTTTATCTTGAATTCGCGAATACCTTCTTCATTTGGACGTTGAATTTTCAGAGTGAAAGTGGTTCCTGGCTCCCCACGAAGCAATTCACTTACCTCGTTTGTAAACTTACCTTTTAGGTTGACGGTGTCGATTTGTAGCAGAATATCGCCTACTTGTAATCCTACCTCAGCTGCGGGCATGCCGGCATAGGGTTCTGCTATCATCACTGTGCTGTCTTTACGCATACGGATTAGCGAACCAATACCGCCGTATTTGCCTGTTGTCATCAGTTTCAGGTCGCCCATATCTTCTTCTGAGTAGTATTCTGTATATGGGTCGAGGTCTTCAAGTATGGCATCGATACCCAACTCTACACTTCGCTTTATGTCGATGGAATCGACGTAAAACATATTTAGTTGAGTAACGATAGAATTAAAGATGTCAAGATGTTTTGTTACATTAAACAGTTGATCTTCTGCCTTTGCTGAATATACAGATAACTGCAATAGAGCAACTATTAGTATTGATTTTATTGATTTCATATATTTATATTAACTTTTTCACTCTAAACAATAAACTCTAAACTTTCAACTCTCAACTCTTCTTCCTTTTTCTTTTTGCCATTTCTGCCAGTTTCTCTGCATTCCGGTTTTGTATCTGTTTAACCTTATCAGGCTTTTGTTTTGTTATCTTTTCAGGTTTTTGTTCAGCGAGTGGTTTCGATTTCAGGTTCCATGTCTGAGTTATGTCCCATTGTGCCTTTAGTTGCATCGGGTTAGGATAGTAGAAGACCTCTTCTGGTTGCTGTCGTGTCTCATATTCACCCGTATCCCATTCGCCATTGCCGTTACGGTCGAAGAAAACTCGCATATAATATGTTGAAGGTGCGAGGAAATAGAATTCTGCTTTCCCTTCTGGTGCCGGCATAGATTTTATTACTTTATCTTGTCCGTTAAGCAATTGCACGATTGCTGAGGAGTCAGAGTTTGTCAGTTTTACGAATAGTGTGCTGAATGAGTTGAGTCCACGAACTTTGATATTTCGTTTAGTTTCCTCTGTTGCTTTGCCATATATGCTTATGAAAGCAGCAGAGTCTAACTGCAGCATATAAGTCGAGTCTGGTTCCCATTCTGCATAGAATCGGTATGTGTTAACTTTACCTTCAACTGGTTCTATCAGATATGGTGCTGGCATATAGAGAGAATCCACCTTCATGGTGAAATGAACTTTTGCGGTGTCAAGATATTCTATAGGTTCTTCGAATGAGATGTCGATATTCTTATCTGGAGCCATTCCTGAGGTAGATGACATCTTCATTTCATATATCTCTGGTGGCATAGGAGGTACAATGATATCCTCTTCCTCTTTGTCACGTTTTTTCTTTTCTTTTTTCTTCCTTTCGTATTTTCTGCCCTCGGCTTCAGCCTTTTGTCTCTCCTCTTCTTCTGCTTCACGTTCCAGGCGTTCCTCTTCTGCTTGCTTCATCCTGCGTTCCGCTTTGGCGCGTTTCTTATACTCTTTTGCCCATTCTTCCTCTGCCTGCTTGCGTTGTCTCATCAGGCGTTCCTTGCTTATCTTAGAGGTAAGTTCTAAGGTGTCTGTTCTCAGCGACAGTTGTTTCAAGGTATCTGTCGCATAATAATCTAATTGGATTGCCAGAGTGTCGAGATTATATATGAGGGAGTCTCTAATCCAATAAGTTATGGTGTCGTTTGTTGGCACGGTCTCCACTACGAACACAGAATCGGAATTTGGAAAGTTAAGTGGGGTGATGAGTGGTAATGTATCTGATGGAGATGTAAAGTAGATTGTGAATTTCTCAAATTGCGGACGTTCACTTTTTAACAAATGACGCTCGGAGAACTTCTTAGTGAAAGCCAACAGAGTTATCTTGTCAGGGTAGAAGTGGGTATATTTCACTGGGAATATAGAATCGTAGTGTATGCTATCGTGCCATACTGTGTCCATACGAGTTTCGTACTTAGAGTATGGAGTGATGATTTGATCTGTGAAAGCAATTTTTTCACTTTGCTGACTATAAGTATATGTTTGATCCTGGTCGTTGAGTGCGAAAATACGGTAATTGCCTGGTGCTACACCCTTTATAATGAAATGTCCACTGCCGTTTGTGCGACCAATGCGTTCCAATGGTCGGGTTTGGAAGAGAGAATCGTCTGCTACCATAGTACTATCTATGCTATAAAGTCCGACGAGGATGCCTTTGATAGGTTCCAGATTTTCGGCTTCCAACACATGTCCGGATACTTGCAGCGTATCAATCACGTCACCCGTAGAGAATGTAAAGGCATATTCACCCATAGGATTGCCTTCGTTATTATCTACAATACTATTTCCGAAATCGATTGTGTATGTGAAGTTTGGTTTCAGAGTATCGTTGAGAATGACGGTCACCTTCTTTCCGGAAGACTCTATTTCCGGAGCTTCAAATTGTGGTGGTGAAATGACGACATTTTCATAGGAATTTTCAAGTTTTATGAACTCATCAAACTCCAATGTTATCTTTTTCGGATTTGCGTTCATTGAACCGTATTCAGGGGTGGTGCGAACGATTTTTGGAGGGGTCTCATCATAGAGTCCACCATCAGGAGTACCTATGTTGGCACAAGAGTGGAGTAGGGATGAAAACAAAACAGCACAGACGAGGATATTCCATTCCCGTCTGTAGTTTCTTTTATTGTTAAACTGTTTCAGATTCATCTTTTTGTATGGGTTTGACTGCTTATTTACTGTTCATCTTCAGCAGTTCTTCAATGTATTTGCGGTTATTGCTGAGACGTGGAATTTTGTGTTGCCCACCTAGTTTCCCCTTAGAACGCAACCAATCATCGAAGAGTCCTTCGCGTGCTGGAATGATCTCCAATGGTTGCAGGGTTACGTTCTTATATCGTTTTGCTTCGTAATCTGAGTTTATAGCTTGTAGTGAACGGTCAAGAATCATTGCAAAGTCTTCTATGTTGCCAGGCTTCTTGGAGAATTCAATAACCCATTGGTGGCGGCATTTTGCATTGGCATCCATGAAAATTGGTGCGGCGGTGTATTCGCGTACTTGTGCGCCAGTAGCTACACAAGCCTGTAAAAGTCCCTTTTCGGCATTATCTACAATCAGTTCTTCGCCAAAAGCATTGATGAAATGTTTTGTTCTGCCTGTGATGGTGAACTTATATGGATTCTTCTGTGTGAATTTTACAGTGTCACCAATCATATATCTCCATAGTCCGCATGAGGTGCTGATAATCATTGCATAATTTTTGCCGATCTCAACGTCCCAAAGTGGTACTATGTGAGCATTTTCTTGGGGATATCCGTCACCCCCCATATCGTCCATCGGACAGAACTCGTAGAATACATCATAGTCAATCATCAACAGCATCGCTGGGTCTTTTAGGTCATTTTGAATACCAAAGAAACCTTCGCTTGCATTGTATGTTTCCATATAATGCATCTTCTCGCTACGTATGATGTTATTATATGTCTCTCTGTAAGGATTGAATGCAACGCCTCCGTGGAAAAAAACCTCAAGGTTTGGCCATACATCGGCTATATTGTCTGTGTTTTTCTTCTCCATCACTTTGTTCAGTACACTCAGCATCCATGATGGTACACCACTTATGTTGGTGATATTCATGTTTTGAGCTACCTCTGCTATCTTCTCGCGTTTCTTGTCGAAATCGCTCATGAGAGCAATTCTTTTATTTGGCACTCTTGTGAGATTTACAGCTCGTGGCACGTTCTCGATGAGTATGGCACTAAGGTCGCCAACGAGACTCTTTGGAGTGTTCAGGTTAGGAGTGTGGCTGCCACCAAGTATAAGGCTCTTGCCTCTGAGGATGTTACTCTTTGGATTGATTTTCAGGTAACAACTTACACAATCTCTGCCTCCAAGATAGTGGATTCTTTTTAGTCCGTCCTTGCTTACAGGGATGAATTTTGATTTGTCGTTGGTGGTTCCCGATGACTTAGCAAACCATCTGACTCGTCCTCTCCATAACACGTTAGCTTCACCCTCGCGCATCCTTTGGATATATCCTTTCAGTTCTTCGTAGGTATTCACAGGTACATTGCCAACGAACTCTTCATATGACTCCATACTGTTGTAATTGTGGTTGTTGCCCCATTCGGTTCTTCGTGCAGCATGAATCAGTTTTTTTAGAATTCGACGTTGGATTTCTTCTGCATGCGAGGTATAGCGTGCAATCGCTTTTTGGCGAGTTTTAAAGTAGAGATTGTTAAGGACTTGAGTAGTATTCATCTCGATGATTTGGTTTTAGCAGTCAAAGTTAGTTTTTTGTGTGGTAATTTGCAAACATATTTGTCAGTTTGACAAAATATTCATGATTTCATCAGGTTTTTCCACTGTTATCAAAGCTCCGTTGTCGATAAGGAACTCCTTTGAACGGAATCCCCATAACACAGAGATACATGGTAATCCTGAGTTTTTTGCAGTTTGTAAATCAACATCTGAGTCGCCGATATATATGGCATCGCTTTTTTCAACTCCTAGTTTTTTCAATGCTACTTCTACCATATCGGGTGCTGGTTTTCTGCGTACTTCCGGACTTTCACCTATTGCCACTTCGATGGTATCTTTAAACCATTTTTCATAGAGTTCTGTGACGCCTGCCTGCAGCTTATTTGATACTATAGCTGTTCTGTATCCTGCTTCTTTCAATTTGTTGAGTAGAGGATTAATGCCGTCGTACAACTTCGTGTTGTCCTGACAATGTTCGATGTAGTATTCTTTGAATGTGTTGAAACAGTGATTGAAAGCTTCTTTGTTCTCTTCGCTTTCCACTGTTGTTATTTCGTTTGGCATAGCACGTTCTATTAGCAATTTCACGCCGTTACCTACAAACGATCGTATCTCATCGAGGGTGCGTTCTGGGTAATTGCAAGTACGAAGTGCGTAGTTTGTGCTCAGATACAAATCTTGCAGTGTGTCCATTAGTGTGCCATCAAGGTCGAAAACTATGGTATTTCTACTTGATATCTGTGTCAATACTTTGTCGCGGTTAGATTGTGTTCTTGCTCTCATAAGTTTTTCATCCACTACTTTTGCAATGTGTAGTTTTAAGTTAGGGTCGCTGTTAAGTGCTTGTAGAGCTGCTTTGCATGCGTTCTGATCGCTGTCTTTCTTTTTGTAACCCTTTCCGTGTCCGCATTCTATTCCTTCGATGAAGACCTTGCATGTGAAGACAGAACCAGTACGATCACGTGTTTCGTTATATGTAAACTGTATTTTGTATTGTTGTTTCTGACACCATTCTATCAGTTTGCTTTTATTGTTTTGGCTATTCTCAATGAGTTCTTCTATGTTAAGGTGTTTCTCGATAAATTCTTTTTCAATAAATTGGTAACATAGTTTATAACCACGATCCAAATAAATAGCTCCGCAGAAAGCCTCAAATGCATTGCCGTTTACGTAGCTATTGTGAGCTTTATAAACATCGCCCGAATGCAGTATAAACTTGTCAATGCCTAATTCAACTGCAATGCGATTTAGCGATTCTCTGCATACAATCTTACTACGCAGCATAGTCAGGAATCCTTCCTGTTGGTTCTTGTATTTTTTGTATAGTATATCCGCGACAATAGCCCCTAAAACTGCATCACCCAAAAACTCCAATCGCTCGTTGTTTAGTGACGTATTGAGGTCGGTTTTTCTGTTGCTTTTGACAGCATCATTCTTTTCGTGGAATGTAAGGCTCTTGTGTTTTACTGCTAGTCGATAGAGTTCCAAGTTGTGTGGATAGAAACCCATTATCCGTTTTAGAATGCAATAAGACTTCTTCTCCTTGCGGAAAAGAAGCCTTACTGTATCTATTAGTAATGAGCCCAGGTTGTCCATGGTCGTCAATACATATATTTCTTTATCCTTCGTATTTTTTAAAGATAGCACAAGCGTTGTGACCGCCAAAACCGAATGTATTGCTGAGTGCAGCACGAACGGTGCGCTTCTGAGCTTTGTTGAAGGTGAAGTTCAGATTGTAATCAATCTCCTCATCCTTGTCAGCCTCGTCGTGGTTGATAGTTGGTGGAACGATGTCGTTCTTAACAGACAATATGCTGAACATTGCTTCTACAGCTCCGGCAGCACCAAGAAGGTGACCTGTCATTGACTTTGTAGAACTGATATTCAGTTTGTATGCTGCGTCGCCAAATACTTCCTTGATGGCTTTTACCTCCGAGATATCACCAACATGTGTAGAAGTACCATGAACATTGATGTAGTCGATGTCAGCAGGAGTCATTTCAGCATCTTTAAGTGCGCGTTCCATGACGAGTTTTGCTCCAAGACCCTCTGGGTGACTTGCTGTAATGTGATAAGCATCAGCTGACATGCCGCATCCTGCTACTTCTGCATAAATTTTTGCACCACGAGCCTTTGCATGTTCCAGTTCTTCAAGAACAAGAATACATGAACCTTCACCCATAACGAATCCGTCACGGCTTGCGCTGAATGGACGACTAGCCTTTTCTGGTTCATCGTTGCGAGTAGAAAGCGCTTTCATTGCGTTAAAACCACCAACGCCAGATGGCCAAATAGCTGCTTCAGAACCACCTGTTACGATAGCGTTAGCCTTACCCAAACGAATCAAGTTGAAAGCATCAGCCAATGCGTTTGTAGAAGATGCACAAGCTGAAGTGGTTGTAAAGTTAGGACCGTGGAACCCATTTTCAATACTGATGAAACCAGCAGCGATGTCTGCAATCATCTTTGGAATAAAGAATGGGTTATATTTGGGGCCTAATTGTGGTCCGTTGATAGCATAGTTGCCAGCTTCTTCCTCAAATGTGTGGATACCACCAATACCTACACCGAGCACTACTCCTACTTCATTCTTGTCTATACCTTCGCCTGCAATGCCCGAATCTTCGATAGCTTGCTTAGCAGCTGCTAAAGCGAAGATGGTATAGAGGTCCATCTTGCGACTCTCCTTGCGATCTATGTAATTGTTTGGATCAAAACCCTTTACTTCGCATGCGAATTGAGTTTTAAACTGTGTAGCATCAAAATGTGTGATAGGGGCAGCACCGCTCTTACCATTCTTGATGTTTTCCCATGTTTCTTCAACAGTGTTACCCAGTGGAGTGATTGCGCCAAGACCTGTTACAACAACTCGTTTTAATTCCATCGTATAAAATAATTTATATAATGATTTCGACTCTTCACTCTGTTTCTAGTTGGAAGGCCGAGTTTTTTTGATTTTAAAAAAATTACCATTTACTATTTCATTTGTTTTGTCCATCATGTACACTCGAAAGAATGTCTGTGACAAAACCAAAATAGTAAATGGTAATAGTAGAATCTACTTATTTTGCGTTAGACTCGATGTATGCGATTGCATCACCTACAGTGCTAATCTTCTCTGCCTGATCGTCAGGAATGTTGATACCAAATGCCTTTTCAAATTCCATGATGAGCTCAACAGTGTCAAGTGAGTCAGCGCCAAGGTCGTTAGTGAATGATGCTTCTGGCTTTACATCAGCCTCGTCTACGTTAAGCTTATCTACGATGATAGATTTAACTCTTGATTCAATTTCAGACATAATCTAAATTTTTTTAGTTATTAAATAAATATTGTTTATCTCTTATGTTGTTACTATCTTTTTTGTGTGTAGCCCTCTATTCATGCGTTTCACGCTATCGTTAGAGATTGTTGTTTACACTTAATTCGATGCAAAGGTATGAATTTAAACATCAATTAAACAAAAATATTATCTAAAAATGTATTAAAACTGCACAGTGTATTTGTTAAATGTGCAAAACAACGCACACAGAACTAGGTTTTAGCATATGTATGTTGCATTTTGATGGTATAAAGGTAAAAAAGGGCATTCGGAGGGTGAACACTCTCTGAGCATTTCCTATACATATGATAAATGATAATAAATTTGCATATTCGAGTAAATTGCTGTACCTTTGCACCCGATTTGCATGCGAATTGAAGATTCGAGCTGAAAGAATTGAAGATTCGGGCAAATGTTTGTTTAACTTTAAATAATTAATTATTATGTATTTAGATTCAGCAAAGAAGGCAGAAATCTTCGAGAAATACGCAGGTTCTGCTACAAACACTGGTTCAAGTGAGGGACAAATTGCTCTGCTTACTTATCGTATCCAACACCTCACTGACCACATGAGAAACAACCACAAGGACTATTGCACAAATCGTTCTTTGGTTCACCTCGTAGGTCAGCGCCGTTCACTTCTTGAGTATCTGAAGCGCAAGGATATCGAACGCTACCGTGCTATCGTTAAGGCTCTTGGCTTGCGTAAGTAATTCACGAACCACGGGTTTCCATGTACGACATACAATCATTTGTAAAAGAACATAGAAACGACAATGTGTGTGAGCTCGCTTTGCGGGCTCACACTTTTTCTGCCGATGACTTCAAATATGCACTGCAACAGATAGAAGGGTGGCAGAGAGCACAAAAGAAGTTGCCCACTTGGGCTCAGACAGATGGTATTCAATTTCCGCCACACCTGAATATGGAGCAGTGTAGCAGTGAAATGACTGCACAGTATAAGGCTGAGATTGTAGATGGTGGAGAGAATGTAACTGACCTGACTGCCGGATTCGGAGTGGATGCTGCGATACTTGGAAAGAAGTTCGACTATCTTACTTATGTAGATCAGAACGAGACTCTTTGTAAAATTGCCTCAAACAATCTGCCTTTGCTTGGAGTTAAGGATTTTCAAGTGGTTTGCGGTAAGGCTGAAGAAGTATTGCAGAAATTACCCCATCATAGTCTGATTTTTATTGATCCTGCACGTCGTGATGCTAATGGCGGGAAGGTGATTTCGATAGCAGACTGCACTCCAAATGTTGCTCTGATGCAGGAGCGGTTGATGGAGCATGCTGACACGGTAATGGTGAAACTGTCACCAATGCTCGATGTCGTGAATATGGAACGGGAACTGCGACAGATAAGTGAAATTCATGTGGTGAGTGTGGATAATGAGTGTAAGGAACTTCTTGTTAAGATGCAGCATAACTGTCTTTCAGTACGTATTTATTGCGTGAATTTGTTTAGCAGTGGAGATAAGGATGTGTTTACTTTCACCCGAGATGAAGAAAAAGTCGCAGAATGTAAATATACAACTGAGATGGGGAAGTATATATACGAACCTAATGCAAGTATTATGAAGGCAGGATGTTATAAGACTCTTGCTTCTCGTCTTGGACTTGTAAAGTTACATCCCAACAGTCATCTATATACTAGTTTTGTTGATGAACCCGTGAAGAATTTTCCCGGACGATGTTTCAAAGTTGAGAGTTCTTCAACATTGAACAAAAAGTCTATAAAGACTGTTTTGGGAGGAATAGAAAAAGCGAACCTTACGGTTCGCAATTTTCCTATGTCGGTAGCAGAACTCCGCAATAAATTGAAATTGCGCGAAGGTGGTGATTTATACCTCTTTGCTACCACGATGGCTGATGAAAAGAAGGTATTGATTATCTCTTCTTCTTTTTCTTCTTAGAAAATTCGTTGTAGAATGGTTGGGATTCTACCTGTCCTTCAAAATATTTCGCCCACTCTTTTGCACCTTTAGGGGTTGAAGAACTGGATGATTGTTTCTGTCCTCGCTTGCTATTGGTTCTTTCTTGTCCTCGCTGAGACTTCTCCTGACGATGTTGAGGTTTGTCCTGTCTGCGCTGACTTCTGTCTTGTTTGCGTTGAGGTTTCTCAGAAGAACTGCTGTTGCCCGATCCGTTGCTAGTAGTGATTTCTACGTTTACCTTTCTTCCGTCGAAGTCTGCACCGTTAAGAAAATGGAGCACGTCGTCTGTCTGCTCTTCTGGAACCTCAAAGAATGAGAAATTCTGCATAAGATCAATGCGTCCGAGATCGACATTCTTGCCACGAACCTTGCGATTGATGAATCCCATAAGAATCTTAGGAGAAAGGCTGTCCTTTTTTCCTAAGTTTATGAAGAGGCGTGTGAATCCTTGTTCTGCGGATCGTGAACGAGGTTGCTTGTCGCGTTTTTCCTTACGATCTTTTTTCTTAGTGTCACTCCCCTTGCCGCTTGGTTGCACAATTTCTGGCGCGTTCTTGTAGTAGTTTAGGAATGTGTTAAACTGCATGCTGACCATACGCTTGATAAGGTCTTCCTTATCGAGCATATCCAATTTGCGGTAGATTTCTGGCAGGTATTGTTCTATTTCTTCTTCGTCAACCTCAATCTTCTCGATTTCATCGATGAGTTTATACAATTGTTTTGCGCAAATCTCCTGACCGGTAGGCAGAATGCTTGGGATAAATTTCTTGCCTATCTGACGCTCTATTGCCTGTATCTTGTGTTTCTCCTTGATGTGGATGATGGAGATACTTGTACCACTGCGTCCTGCTCGTCCTGTACGACCAGAGCGATGGGTATATGACTCGATGTCATCTGGCAAACCATAGTTTATCACATGTGTCAGTTCGTCAACATCCAATCCACGTGCAGCCACATCGGTAGCTACAAGAAGTTGAGTTCGATGTTGACGGAACTTCTGCATTGTGAGGTCTCGTTGCATCTGGGAGAGTTCGCCATGAAGTGACTCCGCATTATATCCGTCTTGGATGAGACGGTCGGCAATCTCCTGAGTCTCCATACGAGTGCGACAGAAGATGATGGCATATATCTCTGGATAGTAGTCGGCAATACGTTTCAGTGCGTTGTATTTGTAGCGAGCTGCTACGAGATAGTATAGGTGGTTTACGTGTTCTGCTCCTTCGTTTCGACTACCCACTACAATTTCCTTGTGGTCGTGGAGGTAATTGCGAGCTATGCGCTCAATCTCCTTCGACATGGTTGCAGAGAAGAGAAGGGTGTTGCGAGAGTTGTGGGAAGGACAATTAGCCAGTATGGTGTCTATGCTTTCTGAGAAGCCCATGTTCAGCATCTCATCAGCTTCGTCAAGTACTACATTTTTAACGTTGGAAAGGTCCGCTACACCTCGTTCCATGAGGTCAACGAGACGTCCGGGAGTGGCAACGATAATCTGCACGCCTTTTTTCAGACCATGAATCTGCGTCATGATATTTGCACCACCATAGACGGCAAGTATGTGAAGTTGAGGTATGTACTTACTATAACTTTTTAGATCATCTGTAATTTGCAGACAGAGTTCGCGTGTGGGTGCTATTACTACTGCCTGAGTAATAAGTGAAGCAGTATCTGTTTTTTGAATAAGCGGCAATCCGTAAGCGGCAGTCTTACCTGTTCCAGTTTGTGCTAATGCTATTACGTCGTTGTCGTTGCCCAGTAAATATGGAATGACTTCTTCCTGAATAGGCATGGGACTCTCATAGCCAATCTCACTGATGGCCTGAAGAATTGGTGTTGAAATACCAAGTTGTTCAAATGTTTTCAAATTAATCTTGTTTTTTGTTTTGTTTATATCGCTGGGCGAAATCTTTACTTATTGAATTGTGGAAACTTTGGCACACCTCAGTTGCAAGAGATATGCCATGTTGGATAATACTCTTCCACTGAGAATCGGAGAGTGTAGGTAAATCTGTGCGGAGAATGTTTCCCTGAAGAATACCATAGACAATACCTGCATTGAAGTTATCACCTGCTCCTATAGTAGAAACGGTCTGTATTTTCTGTACTTTATAGTTTTTTATAAGGGTTGGCGTGAAGAGTCGTATGTCGCCATCGGCATCAGTGCAGAGCAGATTAGGACAATGGGCAGACACTTCCTGCTTGTATGTTGTAAGAGGATCGCTAATACCAAACATATTAGTGAAATCCTCGGTGGAACCGCGTACTATATCTGCAAAATCGAAATTTTCCAATATTGTGGAACGAAGTGTCTGGGCTTCGTCTGCATGGGTGGAACGGAAGTTTATGTCGTAATATATAAATGCCTTTCTACTGCGTGCATAGGTAAGGAATTCCTTAACCTTACTCCTTAATACAGGATTGAGTACAAAGTAAGACCCCATGATGACGATGTCATCAGGGTGTATATCGGGCCAACGTACGTCTAAGCGTGCTTTAGGATAGTCTTTGTAGAATGTATATTCAGCATCGTTCCTTTCGTTCAGATAGGCAAGGGAAATAGCAGTGCGCCCATCATCATACATGCAGACATGGTCGGTATTTACTCCGTTGTCGGTCATGAAGTTTTTTATGGTTTGTCCTACACGATCGTTACCGGTCTCTGTAATCATAGTTACGTCTGTACCTAAGCGACCTAAAGACACTATTCCGTTGAATACAGAACCACCAGGAACAGCTGCTGTAGGTTGTTCGTTCTTGAATATTATGTCGAGAATGGTTTCTCCAATTCCTATTACTTTTCTCATTGTGGTACGTTTGTGTCTTTGTATTAATATATAATGAGTCCTGCGAGTCCGCAGAGCAGTATCATGATGATAGGGTGTATTTTGTAAATACGAGTGCCAACGAACGAAAGAAAGAATATGACGCAACTAACGATGAATACGAATGTATATTCAGTGGGGGAGCCAAAGTTCTCTACATTCATAAGCATTATTGCTGCTGCAAGGATAAGACCCAAAACAGTAGGGCGAAGCAAACCAAAGATGCTATGAACTACTATGGAATCCTTATGTTTGATAAGCACTTTGCTGATGCTTATCATCAGAATAAACGGCAACCATAGAATGCTTAAGGAAGTCATGATTGCAGAAAGTATGGCTGCCCACTCCGAATAACCGGCATTGATGACGGCGGTGTAACCTGTATATGTTGCGACATTGATGCCTATAGGACCAGGGGTTGACTGGCTTATGGCAATAATGTCGGTAAATTCTGAGGTGGTGAGCCAGTGATGCTTATTGACAACTTCATCTTGAATGAGCGATATCATAGCATAACCACCTCCAAAGTTGAAGATGCCTATCTTGCTGAATGTTATGAATAGTTGAAGAAATATCATTGCTTCTGTATCAAATAATGTCCATAGAGGAAACCTGCTACACCAGCTACTATGATGCACCAAATAGGGCTGACGCCAAATAGAGATATGAGTGTAGCACAAACAATAGGAATCCAACAGTTATAGATATTAATCTTTGCTGTCTTTGCCATGCGAAAGCAGGGAGAAAGAATTAAGGCTACGACACAGGGGCGTATGCCCATGAAAAATTTCTCCACATATATGTTATCTTTGAAAGATTGGAAGATGAGAGCTATTAGAAGGATAATAACAATGCTCGGAATAGCTACTCCTAATGCTCCAGTTATACCGCCAAGCACTCCTTTGTATTTAAATCCGATGTGTGATGCCATGTCAATGGCAAATAGACCGGGGGTTGATTGTGCTACTACGAGGATGTCAACGAATTCTTCTTGAGTAAGCCATTGTTTCTTGTCAACAATTTCCTTTTCCATAACAGGCACCATGGCATAACCTCCACCAAGGGTAAAGGAACCGATTTTGCAAAATGTGATAAATAGATCTGTATAGATGCCCATGAGGAAAATTGAAAATTGAGAATTGAAAGTTGAAAATTGGAAATTGATCTGTCTGAAGTTTTACAGGGTGATATGAATAGCTTCGATGGGTTCGTTAAGGAAGACGCTGGCAGACTCACTGAATTTTTCGCTTGATTCAGTTGTGAAGTATTTACAGGTACCACCTTTGGTAATATTGTGTTCCATCTCTTGATGACGTTGCAGATATTCCTGAAGACTTTCAGCAATGTATTTTCCCTGTGGTATAAGTGTAATGCCTTTTGGGGTATATTGTTTGATTTTCGGAAGTAGTAGAGGGTAGTGTGTGCATCCCAGGATAATGGTGTCTATCTGAGAATCGGCAGTTAGCAGTTTGTCGATACTGTCCTTTATGAAATAATCTGCACCAGGTTTATCGTATTCCCCATTTTCCACTAGTGGCACCCACATAGGACAAGCCTGCCCCACTATAGTAGTTGCAGGGTATAGCTTCTGAATCTCAAGTTTGTATGATTCTGAACGCACAGTTCCTTCTGTAGCAAGTATGCCGATATGATTTGACTTAGTTAGAGTGCCTACTACTTCTGCTGTTGGGCGGATCACTCCCAGTACTCTACGATTAGGAAAAGCTTGAGGAAGGTATTTTTGTTGAATGCTACGTAAAGCTTTTGCAGAGGCTGTATTGCAGGCGAGAATGATGAGTGGACAACCCATTGAAAAGAGTTTTTCTACTGCTTGCAGTGTGAACTGATAGACTACGTCGAATGAACGTGTACCATAGGGAGCACGTGCGTTATCGCCTAGATATATAAAATCGTATTGTGGCATTCGATGACGAATGCCATCGAGAATGGTAAGACCACCTAGTCCAGAATCAAAGATTCCTATAGGTCCACATTGTTGTGTCGCAGTGTTGCCTTCCATCCTTTCTTTGTATATTTATCTTCTTAGTTTTGCTTTTACGAATGCAGTACAATCTTCTGCCTCTCCAGTTGTGTTTACAAAAGGATAGGAGTTATTGTCGATGTTTAGGATATATGAGTAATTGTGCTCAAGCCCCACCTGGCGCATAACGTCTTTCAGTTTACGATGAAGTGGAATCATTAGTTCATCTTCTGCCTGATTGAGAAGACGTTTGGCTTCATCCTTAAATGCCATACTTTCCTCCATCAGTTGCTGGAGCTCCTTCTGGCGTTTCAGCATGATATTTTCAGGGAATGATTTCTGTCCCTCTACAAACTCATAGAATTTACGGGAGAAATCTTCCTCGGCGCGTGCCAACTCATTGTCGTATGTTTTCTTGAGATTCTCCAATTTCGCCATTGCACCTGCATATTCGGGCATAGATTGCAGAAGCTCATTATAACTACAATAACCGAAATGCTGCATCTGTACAATGGTGTTGGCAGGAGCGGCTACATTTGATGCAGTTTGCGCTGCCTCCTGTGCTGATAGATTTGCAACAGAGAGGAGCGCAAAAATAAGTGCAATATATGTGCGTATCATCATTTATTTACTTGATTCCGAGTTTTGCCTTTACCTGGCTGGTGATGTCAGTTGAAAGTGTTTCGCTGATGAATGGGATGCCACTTGATGTGTCCATTACATATACATATCCACCTGCAACGCCTAACTCCTTGATCACAGTTGTAATCTTCTGAGTGATAGCCTGCATTTTCTGAGACTGAGCCTGCTGAAGTGATTGCTGTGATGTTTGGTAATACTGCTCAAGACGCTGGTTGAGTTCTTGTAACTCTTGTTCGCGACGCTGTTTTACTGCATCAGGCAGAGTAGCTTGATTCTTCTGGTAGTCCTCAGCCTTTGTCTGGAGTTCTTCCTGCATTTTCTTTAATTCATCTTCGTACTGCTTTGCCAGATTCTGAATTTCTGTCTGAGCAGTAGTATATTCAGGCATTGCCTGAACGATATCAGCTGAATTTACGTGTGCAAATTTCTGTGCAAATACACTCATTGGTAATACCAATAGTGCTGCAATAATAAATTTCTTCATTGTCTTTAATTTTTGAAAATAATATGATTAATAATACTGTTGATTGTTATCTGTTTAATGACTATATCCAAGACGTTGTAATATCTCATCGCTTATGTCTATCTTTGGAGAGGCGTAGATAATGCTACCACCAGATGCGCGGTCGAGAATCAACTGATAGCCTTTCTTTTCACAAATATCTTTTACGGCACTATAGATTTCGTCCTGTATAGGTGACATAAGACTCTGACGTTTTTTGAAAAGTTCGCCTTCTGCTCCGAAATATTTCTTTTTCAGTTCACTTGCTTCTTTTTCCTTTGCTACTATAGCTTCTTCTGCTTTTGTTTTTTGAGAATCAGAGAGAAATACTGATTCAGATTGGTATTTGCGATAGAGTGTTTCAACCTCATTAAGAAGTGCCTGTACCTCACCTTCCCATTTTTTGCTTACTTGGTTCAATTGTTCGTTGGCACGTTCGTATGCAGGTACATTCTTCAATATATATTCCATATCAACAAGTGCAAACTTCTGTGCGTTAACTGATAGTAGCCCTACCAGGGCAAGAGCTATCGTAAATAATGTTCTTTTCATACTATAATGTATTTTAGGTTTGTTAGAATTCTTGTCCGAGAATAAAGTGGAATTGGCTACCAGAATAGTTCTTTGAACCGAATACTTTGTCGAATCCGTATGCCCAGTCAATACCCATAAGTCCAATCATCGGCAGGAAGATGCGAACGCCAACACCTGCAGAACGTTTTAAATCGAATGGGTTAAATTTCCTTACTTCTGTCCATGCATTACCTCCTTCGGCAAAACCGAGCACGTATATGTTTGTACTTCCTTGAAGTAATACAGGGTAGCGGAGCTCAAGTGTCATACGTGAATATGCATAACCTTCAAATCCGTATGGAGTGAGACTTCCGTTGTCGTAACCGCGAAGTCCAATAGTTTCAGTATAGTAGTTGTAAGAGTAACCTGACATACCATCACCACCCATGTAGTATGTTTCGAATGGTGATTTTTTGTTTTTGTTGTAACTACCGAGGAATCCACAATCGAATCGTGTCATCAGTACAAAACACTTATTGGCACTTGACAGAGGGGTGTAGAAACGTGATTTGAATGCCCATTTGTGGTATTCAATCCATTTGAACTTCTTCTGCATATCGCTCATGTAGTTTGCATTGGCGCGGTTGGTAGCCAAATTAGCATAATCAACTCCATCCCATAGAGAGTATGGTGGTGTGAATGTACCTGAAAGGGTAATCTGCGAACCACGACGAGGGAATATAGGGTTATCTATGCTTACACGAGAGAGTGAAAGTGTGAGGTTGATGTTATTACAGTTACCATCGGTTATGAGGAAGTATTCCCAATCCTTCAGCATATAACGGGTATATCCGAGAGATGCTTGGAAACTAAAGTTGTTATCTGGCCAGTTAAGACGTTTACCCCAACCAACTGATAAACCAAGTAACATGATGTATTTATCTGGGTCGTAGTAACTTGAATAGTTGTTATAGTAGCTTGAGTTATAGTTACCATAACCATAAAGGGCGGAATAGTAGTTGTTGTAGTAGCTTGAATTGTAGTATGCACTACTTACGTCGGTCTGACGTGAGAAGAATGCACTTACAGATAGAGAATTAGGGCGCTTACGACCAAACCAGTTGTCATGGAACGAAATACTATACGACTGATAGTAACGTCCGTTTGTAGAACCTGAAAGTTCTAGGGTTTGCGCATCACCTTGAGGCATGATACCACGATGAAGTCCGTTACGATGGAAAAGGTTACGCATAGAGAAGTTGTTGAACTTAAGTCCCAACTTTCCGATTACACCAGTCTGTCCCCATCCGAGTGAGAATTCAATTTGATCACTTGCCTTTGGCGTCAGTCCAAGATTCATATCTACAGTGCCATTGATTGGGTCTGGAACAGGTTTGAAGTCTATAGCTTCAGGGTCAAAATGCCCCATTTGACCTATTTCTTGATATGACATCTTGAATGCATCCATAGAGAAGAGGTCACCTGGCTTTAGTTTCAATTCACGACGTACTACTTCCTCGTAAACGCGTGTATTACCATAGATTTTAATTTTATTGATTGTTGCCTGTACGCCTTCTGTGATACGTATTTCAAGGTCGATGGAATCGCCATCTACATCTACTTCAACTGGGACAACTTGATTGAATACATATCCCTGGTTATAATAGAAATTGGCCACAGCGTCTTCATCTGCATTCAGTCTGTTCTTAATGTGTTTCTGGTTATAGACATCTCCACGTTTCATCTTGAGCAGTTTGTTAAGCACATCTGTAGTATAAACGGAATTTCCGACCCATTTAATATCGCGAACATAATAGCGGTCACCTTCTTCTATCCCAAGATAGATATCAACGGTATTGTCACCATTGTCGACAATGCTGTCCTTTACAATGGTTGCGTCACGAAATCCAAGTTCATTGTATTTTTCAATTACTCTTTCTTTGTCTTCTGCATAGCGTTCCTCAATGAATTTCTTAGCCTTGAACAGACTCTTGAACCCTTTCTCGTTGGTTTTCTTTAACAGACCTCCAGAGAAGAAACTTCCATGGAATTTACTAGTCTTTATATGGTTGTTCCCGCTAATATAGATTTTGCGTACTTTGACTTTTTCTTTCTTGTCGATATTGACATCAACCATTATCATGTCTGGGTGAGCAGGGTCGTCTCTCTGGATGATTTCTACAGAGGCATTTCTAAACCCCTTTTCTTCAAAATAATGTTTGATGACAATCTTTGCTTTGTCCACCATGTTTGGGGTTAGCTGATTTCCCTTTGCCAATCCCATCTTTTCCATGAGGTCTTTCTGCTCGCTTTTCTTTACTCCCCATACGTTGACTTGCGATACTCGGGGGCGAGTGGCGAGAGTAATCTTCAGATATACTTTGTTTCCTACGATGCTGTCGGCTTCAATTTTTACATTGGAAAAAAGTCCATGTTTCCAGTAACGTTTTACTGCATCCGTGATTTCATCTCCAGGGAATGAGATGGTTTCACCGATGGTGAGTCCAGATAGTCCAATAAGAATGTTGTCATCGTAATTTTGCACACCATCAACTGTGATACCGCCGATTTCCACTTTGCGATTCTGACCATATACAACAACTGGTTTGCTCTGTTCATTATTCTGTGCTTCTACAGGCAGAATAGTGACGAGCATTGTCATCAGAATTACAAGTTGTTTCGTTATGTTGTTTAATTTTCTCATCGTTTTATTTGTTCTCTTCAGATACTTGTTCACCTGTCTTTCCAAAACGTCTTTGGCGTCCTTGATAATCTACGATGGCTTTGTAAAGACATTCATCGTCGAAGTCGGGCCAATATGTATCTGTAAAGTATAGTTCAGAATATGCTGTTTGCCATAGAAGGAAATTGCTCAGTCGTTGTTCTCCACCTGTTCTGATGAGTAGGTCGGGGTTAGGCATAGTACGCGTAGCCATGTGGCTATCAATTGTTTCAGCACTTATGTCGTTAATGTTTAGTTCTCCTCTTTTCACTTCATCGGCAATCTGTCGTGTAACATATGCTAATTCCCATCTTGATGAATAGTTGAAAGCTACAGCCATTGTTATGGCTTTGTTATTCTTCGTCTTATCCATCAGTTGGATACTAGCATTGCGTAAGTTGTCTGGCATATTTTCGAGGTCACCAATCAGTAAGAACTTCACATCGTTATTCATGAATATGTTTTCCTCCAGATGTTTGAGCATCAAATCTAGTAGGGTGTTAACCTCGCTTTGCGGACGGTTCCAGTTTTCGGTTGAAAAAGCGTAGAAAGTAACATACGGGATGCCAAGTTTTGTAGCACATCGCAATGTTGCCTCCAACGTGTCGGCACCTGCAATGTGTCCGTAACTTCGCTGTTGACCGCGAGCTTGTGCCCATCTGCCATTACCATCCATGATGAAGGCAATATGCTTGGGGAGTCTGCTCATGTCTATTTTTTCCTTGTACATCTTAATCGTATTGTTATCAGTTGTTACATTTACGCAGTTTAGGTAAGAAATCATAAGATACGTAAAGCATTGTCCAGCAGTATGTATCTTTGTTCTTCAAAAAACCGCTTTGTATTCTGTATGGATCTTCAATTCCGTCTATTTTATCTGTCATCGACATTCTGACTGTCCAGTCGAGTCCTATGTTAAGTCTTGGTGCAACTTTGTACTTTATGCCGAATCCGACAGGGATATTCAAGGAGAAAGTTTTGCTTGCAACAGTAGCTCCAATTCCTATCTGCAAATAGGGCACCAATCGATGAGTGTTCTTATAACTGTTGCCTGTTCCATAGGCCCAGAAGTGAATTTCGTATTGACCGCCAAAGTCAAATACTGATTTGTTGAATTTTAAATTCGAACGATCCACTTCTGGTGGAAAAGCATCGCCCGATGCATTGCCAGAGATTCCACCATAACCGAGGTTAAATTTTAAAGCCATGCGAGGGTTTATGTTGTAACGAGCTATAGCTCCACCGCCCATATTTATGTTTTTGAATAATCCTGTATTACCTGCATCACCCAGATACGTACTTGTACCCAACATTCCACCTATCTCCAACGCGTACTCCATCTCTGTTTGTGCACAGATTGTCTGGGATGTTATGATGGATAATATTAGCAGAATTTTTTTCATTGTGGATATATCTCTATCTGATTTACGGATTCTCTGGTGTGTGGTTTATAAGTTATCTTATAGAACCCTTCCAGATTTTTCCGCCTATTTGGAAAACATAGAAAGACTTATCTATGAGAACCATGCTTGCGGCACCATTCGTGGCTTCGAGCGATTCTGGTAAACGCCACATTTTGGTTTGGAGTTTCCAGGAGATACCATTGTCCTCAGAGCGATACATACCCAGGAACTGTTCAGTGAATGTGCGTCCCATTGTGTACAGGTTGTCACCATACATGACGGTGCTTGTTTCCTGCAAATAAGGGTAGCCAATATTTGTTTCGTTGCTCACATCGATAAATTGCCATGGGTCGATTACATCATCTTGGGTGTCTGTGACTTTGTACCATGTGACGCCATTGTTTTTATTGTTGTCATTCAAACCGCCCATCATGGCGATGTTAACTTGGGTGTTGTTGTATGACTGACGATAGAAACTATAGAAACATCTTGTGGGTAACATTTCTAGATTCTTATTTCCACATTCTTTCCAGTTCGTAAAGTCTTCTGTTGCAATGATGTTAGTGCCGTCATAAGCATACAGGTAATAATTGTCACTTGCGAGAAGACGAGAGAGACCTTTTTCAGCCACCTTCATCCATACAACTCCTTTGACATTTTCAGTTGATTTATATAGTTTGCCTTGATTGTCGATAGCATACAATTCATTTTTATGAACCATGACTGAATATGGGTCAATGATTCCATCTGCTCCGATAAGTTCTTCAGCATTAGTCCATGTTGTTGCGTCGCTATGGTCTGTAGTGCTTGTTACTTGTGGCTTGCCTTCATTGTTTTTGGAAAAAATAAAGATTCTCCTTACCAAGGAGTCAGTTCCTTGTTTGTCAGGGTATGTAGCAGCCAAAACTATAGATCTGTGTTTTTCGTCTTCCAAATCCAGGTTGCTAACAACGCTTGACCAAAGGATTGTGTCAGAGGCTTCTGTGTTTTTTGTAAATGAAACGAGATAACTTTTTGAGTAAAGTCCGTCTGAAGAAACGCTTCGTAGTATGTGTGGTTCTGTAAAATCGAGAGAGTCTTTGCCTGATGTGATTGTGTAATAATTGTCTCCGCTTTTATATTGAAGAGTGCCATGACATGTGAAAGTAGGTACAACCTTGGTCAGGTTAATCCAATTGGGCAAGGGCTTTACTGTATTTATGAGTCCTGTTTCTTGATTTATTTCGAATAAAATACTACTTCCAGAAACTGTTCTCTTGATCGTAGTAGTACCAGTGCTTGTTTTGTAAGGTACATAACTTACGATGCTATTTACACCAAATGATGTAATGGCGCAATATGGTGTGCTTTCAGTTTCTTTGCTTTTTACGCAAGAAACTAATAAAAGAATTCCTATATATGCGAATATTGATTTTAAAGTCTTTGAAGTCATTCAGATGTACGTTGTTTATGAAACAAACGAAGTTATATGATGTTTTGTTGCTTTGTATTTAGCAATAATCGTGCAAAAATACGAACATTTTTTCGCTTAACCTGCTAAAACCTCGTTTTTTAAAGAAAATTATATAGTTTTTGTGCTTTTTGTGTACGGTATGATATAAAAAGCCTCTGTCGATTGCATGACAGAGGCTTGTAATTTAACTATGGGTGAGTATTATTTTACTTCCCAAATATCGTTGGTTTCGAGTAGTTCTGCGAAGTTATGATACTTCTTCTTTGAAGAAATCTCTTCTATTTGTGCAGTTACACTATCATCGTATGTAGGTGCATCTACATCGCGGATTACACCAAGTGCGACTGGAAATCCATCGCCATTACCCATGAGAGCGAGTTTCAACTGTAGCGTGTTGTCTTGGCAATGTGCATCGTGGACAAGGATATCTTTCTCTGTGATGCCGTTCTCGCCAATTTTAACCACTTTCAAACCGAATCCTTCTTGCATAAGACCATACTCAGAATTCTCGCCAAAGATAAGTGGTTTGCCGTGTTGAACATAGATGGCATTCTTTGCACGTCCTTCCTTTGAGTATACTGATTCGTGGGTGCCATCATTGAAGATTACGCAATTCTGCAGAATCTCACATACTGCTGCGCCCTTATGCTGATGGGCAGCTTTGAGGATGTCTATTGTTCCTTGTGCATCAGTTGCTACTGCGCGTGCAAAGAAGTGTCCGCGAGCACCAAAACAAAGTTCTGCAGGTCGGAACGGATCTTCTACAGTTCCGTATGGACTTGATTTGCTCACAAAACCACGTGGACTAGTAGGTGAGTACTGACCTTTTGTCAAACCATAGATGCGGTTGTTGAGCAGTATCATGTTGAGGTTTATATTGCGTCGGTTGGCATGTATGAAGTGGTTACCACCAATTGCCAAACCATCACCATCGCCACTTACCTGCCATACAGAAAGGGATGGGTTGACTACTTTTGCACCAGTAGCGATTGCTGCTGCGCGTCCGTGTATGGTATTCATGCCGTAAGTTGCCATGTAGTGTGGCAGACGGCTACTACATCCGATACCTGAAATTACGGCAGTATTCCATGGGTCAACTCCAATTTCTGCCATTGCCTTGTGGAGACTTGCCAAAAAGAAGTGGTCACCACAACCAGGACACCATCTTGGCTGTCCTTTCTTAAAATCTTGTGCTGTATATGCCATAATGTTGTGTCCTTTCTTTTATTTGTTGAGTATTTCTGTAAAGGCCTCTACCAGTTCGTTTACAACGAATGGTTGCCCTTTTACTTGGTTGAACTTATATGGAGTGAAGTTGTCCACTTTCATGCGTAACCATGCAGCCAGTTGTCCCATGTTCTGTTCTGCAACTACTACTTTTTTGTACTTGCTTAAAACTTTAGCTGTGTTTGCTGGCAGTGGGTTGATGTATTTGAAGTGTGCTAAAGCAACTTTCTTGCCCTGAGCTCTCAGCTCATCCATAGCTGCGTGAAGGTGTCCGTATGTGCCTCCGAAACCAACTATGAGCAGATCGGCATTGTTTTTGTCACCAAGTACTTCAAGGTCAGGAACCTGTATTTTGTCAATCTTCTCTTGACGTAGATGGGTCATAAGATTGTGATTTTCAGGATCTGTTGAGATGGCTCCTGTCTTATTGTCTTTTTCCAATCCGCCAAGTATGTGTTGGAATCCTTCACGTCCAGGCACAGCCCAATAGCGTACTCCTGTTTTCTCATTGCGCATGTATGGAGTCCAAGTACCCTTGAGTTCCTCTGGTACGTATGGTGGATTGATTGCTGGGTATTCAGCAAGATTTGGCAGTTTGAATGCTGCCGAACCGTTTGCTACATATGCATCGGTCATCAGAATGACAGGAGTCATATGTTCGAGTGCTATTTTGCAAGCATTATATGCTGCATCAAAACAGTCGGTTGGCGATGTTGCAGCGATTACTGGCATTGGACTTTCGCCATTACGACCAAAGAGTGCTTGAAGCAGGTCGGTCTGTTCTGATTTTGTTGGAAGGCCAGTAGCAGGACCACCGCGCTGAACATCAAGAACTACGATTGGTAGTTCCATGATTACTGCAAGGTTCATGGCTTCCGACTTCAGACAAATACCAGGACCAGAGGTGGATGTGACGGCTAAAGCTCCTGCAAATGAAGCACCTACAGCACTTGCGCATCCTGCAATTTCATCCTCACATTGTACTGTGGTTACTCCAAGTGACTTGTGCTTTGACAGTTCGTGAAGTACGTCTGTGGCTGGTGTGATAGGGTAGGAACCTAGGTATAGTTTCAGCCCAGCCTTTTCTGCTGCTGCAATAAATCCGTATGCTGTGGCTTTGTTGCCTGTGATGTCCATGTAACGTCCTGGAACCTTGTGCTTTGTTTCGATACGTCTTACGTTGTTGGCACTACTGTGAGTGTTGTGTCCGTAATCGTAACCTGCTTGAATAACCTTGATGTTTGCATCTGCTACACCTGGTTTCTTTGCAAATTTCTCACGAAGGAAATTGAAGGCAATCTCCAAATCACGGTCGAAGAGCCAACATACAAGTCCGAGAGCGAACATGTTACGACACTTTAGCATTGCTTTCACATCCATGCCTGAGTCTGCCAGGCAATCTTTTACCATTTGCGTGATTGGACAAGCAATGACACGATCTGGGTCGATATTCATTTCGCCCAGATAATCGTTCGTCTGAAATGCAGCTTTCTTAAGATCGGCAGCTTGGAATGAGTCTGTGTCGATGATTATTGTTGCATCTTTCTTGGCATACTTGTACTGGGTTTTCAGTGCTGCAGCATTCATTGCAACAAGTACATCACATTTGTCACCAGGTGTGTAAACCATCTCTGCGCCAATGTGTACTTGGAAACCAGACACACCAGTTAGAGAGCCTTGCGGGGCGCGAATGTCGGCTGGGTAGTCTGGGAATGTGCTGATACTATTACCTACAGTAGCTGAAACTGTAGAGAAAATGTTTCCGGCAAGTTGCATTCCGTCACCGGAATCGCCCGAAAATCGAACTGCCACTTCGGCAAGTTCTTTTACTTCTAATGTTTCTGCCATAAAACGTTATGTTTTGTTCGTTAATACCAAATTGAGGGTGCAAAGGTATGAATTTAATTGATGATTGACAATTGATATTAGGAATTTATTGCAAAAAGATAGCGTTTTGGTTTTTATACTATCATTTGTTTAGCAAATTCCCATATAACAATGCCAGCAGTCGAGGCTACATTAAGTGAATGTTTTGTGCCGAATTGCGGTATCTCAATGCAACCGTCACACATGTCAACTATTTCCTGTTTTACTCCTTTTACTTCGTTGCCTAATATGACGGCATACTTTTGAGTTTTCTTAATCTGTATGTTTTGCAGCATTGTGCTACCTTCGCACTGTTCTATACTGTATATAATGTAGCCTGCTCGTTTCAGAGCCTCAATAGCTTCGTGTGTTGTGGCAAAATATCGCCATTCCATCGAGTCTTCTGCCCCTAATGCCGTTTTGTGAATCTCTGGATGTGGTGGACGTGCTGTAATACCGCACAACCATATTGATTCTGTTCTGAATGCATCTGATGTGCGGAATATGCTTCCGACGTTGTACATCGAGCGTACATCATCAAGAACAACGATGAGTGGAATTTTCTCAGACGCCTTGAACTCTTCTATGTTCATGCGCCCCATTTCTGTAACCTTTAGCTTTCTCACATCTGTCCGCTTTCTATCAGTAAAATGGCTCTTTCCGTTAGGCGATCATCACCTTCTGGGTCGTATTGTTTCTTCAAACTTGCTCCAAACAAACTTGCAAAGGCATTATAAAAACCAGCTTTAAATCCACCCATATATGTCTTGATAAGTTGGTAACTTGTCATGTCGCATTGACGGTCTATGAGCTTTATAAGAAGTTTGCCTTGCGAGAAAGTTAGTTTCTTAAGGCGCGGATAGTATTCAGCCTTCAGTTCTTTCTCGGAGCGCTTGATATATTCGTCTTTTTCTTTCTTTGTTTCTAGCGAATCGAGGTGTGCAATAGTTTTATTCACTGTCTTCTGGATTTCGACAGCTATTGGGTACACTTTCTTTATATTGTTTGCAATCTTGTAATATTTGCGTGCTTGGCGAGTATTCTTGAAAATGAGTTTGTTGAAGACATATACATCGGAGAACATAAAACTAGGAATCATCTCGTCTCCATCTTGAACCATTCCTGTATAGTACATTGCATGAGAAACCACAGGCGCGCCTGTCATTTCGAGGTCCGTCTGAGCATCTGCCGCTATTTGTGCTTTGCTAATAGAGTGAAAACCAAATAGCAGCCCTATGACGAAAAACAACCTGATTTTACCCATGCATCGTTTTGAATAGCGGCGCGAAGGTATTACATTTAATTGACAAATGTGCCTATTGGAGAGGTAAAAAATTAAAAATGCAACTATTTTTAAAATTTATTGGTAAAAAGTTTGATGTTTTTACATCAAAAATGGTAATTTTGCAGAACAAATCCCTATAACCTTCCCCAAGCGCACTGCTGATTGACTTCACGCGGGCCCAAGTTGGAAGAATAGGGATTTTTTTTGCTGGTGTGCACACGAAATTTTTTTCCTGTGCACACCAGCAAAAATTTCATAGTAAAATACCTTTTTATTATATTTGCCTCAAAAATCGAAATTAAGTATGGTAAAAACTGTAATTTTTGACCTTGGTGGTGTCCTTTTAGATATTGATATGGGTCGCTGCATCAAGGAATTGGAGGCTTTGGGGTTGGATGCTAAATCTTGGATGACATCAAAAGGAGAGGGGGGTGCTGCTGGAGGCACTCTTTGCGAAGGTGCTGCAGCAAGTAAAGTTATGGATCAGTACCAGATGGGACAGATTAGCACAAAGCAGTTCCTTGGTGAGGCGCTGAAAGGTTGCCGTCCTGGAACAACTTGGCAACAAGTAGTAGATGCATGGAATGCTTGGCTAATCTGCATTCCAATTGAAAAACTCGAAATGCTTAAACGGCTACGTAAAGACGGTTATAAAGTGTATATGCTTTCCAACACAAATGAGGAACATTGGCGTTTTATGGAAGAGAATATGTTTCCTGAACCTGTGTCAAGCTATTTTGATGAAGTATTCATGTCGCAGCTATTGGGTATGGCAAAACCGGACTTAAGAGTTTTCGAATATGTATTAAATAAGATAGGAGAAAAGCCAGAGAACTGTTTATATGTTGACGACACAGAGATAAATTGCGAGGCGGCTGCAAGGCTAGGACTTCATACCTGCAAGGTAGAACCCAACACGATGTGGGAGGAGGAAAAAATAAGGATGCATCTCGATTGAGATGCATCCTCTTTATTATATATAATGTGTAATCAGAAATTACAACTTTGGACCAGCAGCTACGAGAGCCTTACCTGCTTCGTTAGTAGTGTACTTGTTGAAGTTCTTAATGAAGCGACCAGCAAGATCCTTAGCCTTCTCTTCCCAAACTGATGCATCAGCATAAGTGTCGCGTGGGTCGAGGATAGCTGGGTTTACGTTTGGCAGAGATGTTGGTACTTCGAAGTCGAAGAATGGAATCTTCTTTGTCTGAGCCTTGAGGATAGAACCGTCGAGGATAGCATCGATGATACCACGTGTATCTGGAATAGAGATACGCTTGCCTGTACCGTTCCAACCTGTATTTACGAGGTAAGCCTTAGCACCAGACTTCTTCATCTTCTTAACGAGTTCCTCAGCATACTTTGTTGGGTGGAGCTCCAAGAATGCCTGACCGAAGCAAGCAGAGAATGTTGGAGTTGGTTCAGTGATACCACGCTCTGTACCTGCGAGTTTTGCAGTGAAACCAGAGAGGAAGTAGTACTGAGTCTGCTCTGGAGTAAGGATAGATACTGGAGGAAGAACTCCGAATGCGTCAGCAGAAAGGAAGATAACGTTCTTTGCTGCAGGACCTGCGCTCTTGCCAGCAACCTTCTTTACAATGTTCTTGATGTGGTCGATTGGGTAACTTACACGAGTGTTTTCAGTTACGCTCTTGTCGTTGAAGTCAATCTTGCCGTTCTTGTCAACAGTAACATTCTCAAGAAGAGCATCGCGCTTGATAGCTCCGTAGATGTCAGGTTCGTTTTCCTTAGAGAGGTTGATAACCTTAGCGTAGCATCCGCCTTCGAGGTTGAATACGCCCTCATCGTCCCATCCGTGTTCGTCATCACCGATGAGAAGACGCTTTGGATCTGTAGAAAGAGTAGTCTTACCTGTACCAGAGAGACCGAAGAAGATAGCTGTGTTCTTACCTTCCATGTCTGTGTTTGCAGAACAGTGCATAGAAGCGATGCCCTGGAGTGGGAGGTAGTAGTTCTGCATAGAGAACATACCCTTCTTCATTTCACCACCATACCAAGTGTTGATGATTACCTGCTCACGGCTCTTAGTGTTGAATGCAACACAAGTCTCAGAGTTCAGACCGAGTTCCTTGTAGTTTTCTACCTTAGCCTTAGAAGCATTGTAGATAACGAAGTTTGGTTCGAAGTTAGCAAGTTCTTCCTTAGTTGGCTGAATAAACATGTTCTCAACGAAGTGTGCCTGCCATGCAACCTCAACGATGAAGCGAACAGCAAGACGAGTAGCCTTGTTAGCTCCACAGAATGCATCAACTACATAAAGTTGCTTGTTTGAAAGCTCTTTCTTAGCGATTTCCTTAACCTTAGCCCAAACATCTTCGCTCATTGGGTGGTTGTCGTTCTTGTATGCTTCAGAAGTCCACCATACATTGTTGTGGCTTTCGTCGTTATCAACGATGTACTTGTCCTTAGGTGAACGACCAGTGAAGATACCAGTCATAACGTTTACTGCACCAAGTTCAGTTTCCTGACCCTTTTCGTAACCTTCGAGAGCAGGATTGATTTCAGCTTTGTAAAGTTCCTCGTAAGAAGGATTGTGAGCAATCACAGTGCTACCAGTGATGCCATACTTTGTCAAATCTAATGCCATAGTATAATATTTTAAAAATTAGAAATTAATTTCGAGAAAAGTTTGAGATGTGTATATCTGATGAAACATCTTTCTACCTAATCAGGTGCAAAGGTATTGAATTGTTTTACTATATTATTAATGTGGAAACTTAAATTGTGTGAAAATATTCTTTTTTGTTTATTCTCTTGGTTTTTGTGGGCAAGTTGTAAAGCAAATGTGTCATCATGACTTATTTTTGTTCCAAGTAAAGATGATTCTCAGCACGCTGAACTGTACCAACATGGCAACTAACATAACAAGTGGTGGGGCGATTAATTTGTGAACTCCTGCCCATAGAAATATATTGAAAAGTACGATGTGGAGCACATAGTTCAGTCCGTGACTTCCTGCAAAACCGATAAACTTACCCCATGAAGGTCGAGTTCGAAACGTGAAATAATTGGTTAGAAAGTAATTGCCAACAAAGCTTATAACATAGCCTGCTGTGTACGCAATGTTGAGATTTATCCAATGCTGCAGCAGGAAATATATTCCATAATGTACGGCAGCAGATAGAGTGCCGATGATACAGAAGCGTATAAACTGCATTATCCGTTCGTTGTTTTTTATGTTTTCAATCAATTGTTGCATTATTGTAGTCTTTTAGTATTAACTCATAGGATAGTTTAAACCAGATGAGTGCAACAGGTAGTGCTTTTAAGGCGTATGGTTGAACATATTCCTTTCTGATATATGCTGGAAAGAGGTCACTTGGAGAAAGACTTGTTAGGATGAATGCGAATACCATTAGGGCTATATCCCATCGAGTGCGATTCCATGGGACAGCTGTGTACCAGATGGCAGTTCCTGTTAATGCTATTATATATCCGCTCGATTCTGTTCCAGTGCTGAAAAGACATACAAACATCAGGGTCGATGCAAGGAGGGTTTGTCGGAATGCAGTATTCTTGTACTGACGGAAACGCAGATATGGAATGGCAAATAGGAGTAGGCCGGGGATGATGATGATAAGGTCGTTAAATGAAATGTTACCAACCCGGTGGATGATTCCTAAGAGGGAGATGTTTTGTGCGATGCTATTGTTGTTTTCAGCATTCTTATCAATTAGGCAAGCGAACCATTCTCTGTACTGTTCGAGTTGAAAATCTAATCCGCTGTAGGTTACAGGTATACACATGAGCACCGCTAACCAAAGGATGATGCTGATAATGTACTTTAGCTTGTGTTTTGAGAAAGGGAAAAAAGCCAGACCGACAATGCCGTACAGTTTTACGAGTGTGCCAATTACGATGAAGAAGGTAGCCCATTCGTCTCGTTCTTTTTCAACAAGACAGAAACTGAGCAGGATGATGCCTGCTATAGCTATGTTGAACTGTTGCATGAAAAGGGCTGTGAGCAGTTCGTGGGCGCAGAACCAGAATATGAATATCTGCTGTCCTTTTGTCAGGGTGGATTTCCTTATGGCCCAATACATAAACATGGACAAAGCAGTACACCATAGGACTAAACCTAACCATTCGGGTAGCAGTGCGAATGGGGCAATGATGAAAGAGAAAAACGGTCCATAAAGGTTGCGGTCGAAATATTCATCTGGATAGTAATTGTATAGTGGCAGACGGTTGATGGTGTGCCAAAACACATTGCGGAAGATTATGAAGTTGTTGTGGTTATGTAGTTTGCACAAGGCAGACACAATGCCTATGAGAAGCCAAAGTCCGAGGAGGACGCGCTTGTCAATTAAAAAGGGGCGTTGAATGAGTTCGTGCAGTTTATTGTTTAGTTGCATTTTCGTTCTTCTGTTGTTTTTCGCCATTGTAGCTATTTATGAAATAACCTGGGCGTCCCTTCACTTCGTTGAATACACGTCCTAAATATTCGCCAATGATTCCCAATGACAGTAGTTGTATTCCTCCAAGAAAAAGCATCGTAACCATGATGGTTGGGTAGCCTTGTACTGGTTCACCAAAAAGTTGTGTAGTTATGACAATATAGATAAGATACAGGAACGCTATAAACGAAACGATAAGTCCCATGAACGATGCTAATCGGAGCGGAGCTGTGGTGAAGGATGTGATGCCGTTGATGGCAAGGTTGAGCAGTGATAATGTGCTCCATTTGGTCTTGCCTTCCTCTCTCATCTTCTGTTTGTAGTAGATGCCTTTCTTGTGAAAACCAATCCACGAATACATGCCTTTAGTGTTACGTTCCACTTCGCGCATACTGCGTAAGGCATCTATACAGCTGCGGTCGAGCAGACGGAAATCACCCGTATTCTTCTGTATGGGAACACGAGTCATAGACTGTAGGACCTTATAGTACAATTGTGATGTCTTGCGTTTGAACCATGTTTCATGCGACTCCTGACGCTGAGCGTAAACATCATCATAGCCTTCTTCCCAAAAGTGTATCATCTCAGGAATAACATCTATAGGGTGCTGCATGTCGGCATCCATTATGATAAGTGCATCGCCTGTAGCATAATCGAATCCAGCCATCATTGCTACTTCCTTGCCGTAGTTGCGTGAAAGATCCAGGTAGCTGTAGTGTGAATCTTCGTTATGCAAACGTATTATTTGTTGAAGAGTGTTGTCGCTACTTCCGTCATTTATCAACAAGAACTCCCAATCGTAACTGGGATTGTCAATCATGACTTTATTCATATTATCAGATATGAGGTGTATCGAATCCTCTTCATTGTATGCTGGCAGTAGGATTGTTATCTTTTTCTTCATGAATATTATGAGTTGTATAGTTTTTGGTTATCATTTCGTAGCAGAGACGAAACCACACAATCGCTACAGGAAGTGCTTTCAAGCTATATGGCTTTACCCATTCCTCGCGAATGTTTCTGGGGAAAAGGTCGCCTGGCGATAAACTGGTTAGTATGAATACAAAACATAGCAATGCAATGTCCCATTTGCCGCGTTTCCACGGACTGGTTGTATACCATATGGCTACTCCTAGTAGTGCGGTTATATATCCATACGATTCGCTTCCTGTTGAGAAAAGTACCACAAACATTAGAACAGATGCCAAGAAAGCCTGACGAAAAGCTATCTCTTTGTATTGTCTGAATCGCAAATATGGTAGCGCAAATAGAGTTAATCCTGGAATGATAAGCCACAAATCGCTATAAGTAGAAATTCCTGACACTTTGCGCACTATGCCCAGCAACGATATGTTTTCATCGGGTGCAAAGAGGTTCCTCTCGTTCTTCGCAATAAGTGTTTGTCCCCATTCTGCATATTGACCGAATAGGTAGTTTGCATCGCATACTATAATCGGTAGTAGTGTCAGGCTGACCATCCATAAGCATAGTGATACGATGAATTTTGTTTTGTGGCGCGAAAAAAAGAAAAAAGCTAATCCGACTATGCCGTAAATTTTAGTGAGTACCCCAATAGCTATAGCCAAAGTGGCAAGGCAATCCTTGTCCTTTTCAATGCAATAGAATGTGAGTAGTATAATTGCTGCTATGGCTATGTTAAACTGTGAAAGAAACAAGGCTGTGAGCAGTTCGTGAGCACAAAACCATAGTATAAAAATCTTTTGCCACCTTTGCAGAGTTGTGGTTTTAATGGTGTAAAACAAAAAACATGTCAAAGCTATCTGCCAACATAAATGCCCTGCCCCAATAGGCATGATAGAAAATGGTGCAATAATATATGCAAACAAAGGGCCATAAAGGTTGATGTCGCTATATTCATTGGGATACTCTATATACAGAGGCTTTTGTTGTACGAGATGCCAAAATACTTGTCGAAATATAAGGAAATTGTTTTCGTAGATGTTTTTAAATGCTGTATATAATGCACAAATCATCCATACCGATAATAGTGTGCGGTAGTCAGAAAAGAATGGTTTGCGAAAGAATGTATATATACTTCGTGGCAGCATGATTGTGGGAGTTATTTGTTTTTCCAACGTTTTGTAAATTCTGTATATGTTATAAACTCAGCTCCTTCTGTTTTGAACATCTGAATGAGTTCGTGCAAGCGCCTTATCATTCCATCGCCAGCATGGTTCTTGATAATAAACGGCATGCGAAGTTCTGGGTGCTCTGCAAGGGGATAAAACTCCCATGGATGAAAATAAGTGACAAATTGCCCATCGTGACTGTGTGTCCATCTACACCATTTCTTATAAAGCCACATAGGCAGGTTGTGCATTGCAAGCCAAAATAAAGGGAAACGAAAGTATGGCGTTACCGATGCTGGAATCTGTAGCACATTCCCCTTCATAAACGGAATCCTGCTTTCTGTCAGATGCATATATCTGCCAGGAATAAAAGCGGGATTGAGTGATGAATTGTATATGTATCCTTGGAGCTCAATTTCTTCGTCAGAAACAGGAAACATGCGAGGCTGGCGATAACCATATATAGTCTGTCCGGTCAGTTGTTCCAAAGTTTTTTTGCTGTTTATCACGTCTTCTGGTTTAGGATTCCAGTGATCGCATCCATGTGCAGCCACTTCATGTCCTTCAGCAATGATGCGGTTCATAACTTCTGGCGCATGTTGTGCAAAATTTGCGGTGCAGAAAAACGTAGCGTGTACACCTTCAGCTTTCAATACATCCAATATTTTATTGGTACCAAAAATTGATACCTTCATTCCGTCGGTGAGTGTGTCATAATCTACACCATGTTCACGTGGCACATCAAATTCTTCTGTGTCAAAACTGAGTAAAACCATGTTTTTTCTTTTTTTTCGTTGCAAAGGTAATGTTTTTTTTAACCGATTATTGTACCTTTGTTGCAATATTTTATTTTATATTGTATGCTGAAACAGTTTTTTTCCATAATGGCACGCTATCTTAAACCATATAGAAAATATTTGGTTTGGTCAGTTGTGCTGAATTTCTTCTCACAGTGGATGAATGTGTTTTCATTCATGGTTCTGATACCAATTCTTAATATTCTTTTTAAGATAGACCAAAAGGTTTATGTATATCAGCCGATGGAATGTGGAAAAATAAACAAGGATATTCTCGTAAATAATGCCTATGCCTGGGTGCAAGAATTAATAGCTGATTATGGGTCATTCAAGACATTGGTTTTTATGGGGATTGCTCTGGTTGTTATGACGGGGATCAAGACGTTTGGCTATTTCATGTCTTCTGCAATTATGGTACCTATGCGTACTGGTGTGGTTAAGGATATTCGTTTGGATGTATATAAAAAAGTATTGAAACTTCCTTTAAGTTTCTTTTCTGAAGAACGCAAAGGTGATATCATTGCCCGTATGAGTGCGGACGTGCAGGTTGTGGAAAATTCTATTACGAGTTCGGTTGATATGCTTATTCGTCAACCTATTGCTATTCTCGTATGTTTTTTTACATTGTTTACAGTTAGTTGGCAGTTGACAGTTTTTGTTATAGTGGTAGCCCCTATAGCAGGGTGGATTATGGGTATTGTCAGTCGTAAACTGAAAAGTCAGTCGATGGGTGTACAAGAACTTTGGGGGGATATCATTGCTCAATTGGATGAAACTCTCGGAGGGTTGCGAATTATAAAAGCTTTCATTGCTGAAGAGAAAATGTTCAATCGCTTCACGGTCGTTAATGACAAATACCGTAATGAGATGAATTCTATGGTTATACGTCAAAGTGCCGCTCATCCTATGTCTGAATTTTTGGGTACCATTATCATTGTAGTGGTATTGTGGTTTGGAGGCTTTCTTATTCTGCATGAGTCAGACCTTATAGATGCCTCTACCTTTATCTTTTACATGGTAATTCTTTATAGTGTAATCAATCCACTTAAAGAATTTTCGAAAGCTTCGTATCAGATTCCACTTGGACTTGCATCAATGGATCGTATCGACTTTATCCTGAAGACTGAAAATCCAATCAAAGAAATTGCAAACCCAGAGCCACTTACTGCTTTCGAAGACAGAGTAGAAATCCAAGATGTCTCATTCCATTATGTTGAAGGTCGCGATGTGCTCAAACATATAAATCTTGTTGTACCCAAAGGAAAAACAATTGCACTTGTAGGTCAGTCTGGTTCAGGTAAGAGTACTCTTGTTGACCTCATCCCTCGTTATCATGATGTGTGTGAAGGCAGGATATTGATAGATGGAAAAGATATTAGGAATGTCGGAATCTCCAGCCTGCGTCAGCTTATCGGAAACGTAAACCAGGAAGCAATCCTTTTCAACGATACATTCTACAACAACATCACTTTTGGAGTCGAGAATGCTACGATGGAACAAGTCATCGAAGCTGCAAAGATAGCAAATGCACACGATTTCATCATGGAGAGTGAACATGGATATGATACGATGATTGGAGACCGTGGCGGACGACTCTCAGGAGGTCAGCGTCAGCGTGTCAGCATAGCTCGTGCTATTCTGAAGAATCCTCCTATTCTCATCTTGGATGAGGCCACATCAGCCCTCGATACAGAAAGCGAACGTCTTGTACAGGAAGCCCTTGAGCGATTGATGAAGACTCGTACCACAGTTGCAATTGCCCACCGTCTTTCTACCATAAAAAATGCCGATGAAATCTTCGTTATTTACGAGGGCGAGATAGTGGAACGTGGACAGCACGATGAACTCATAGAGAAGAATGGCTATTATAAGCGACTGTATGATATGCAGCAATTATAAAAAAGTACATAAAATCATTATATTTAGTGTTAATGTTTAATCTTTTTGTTTTTTTTAAAAATAATATATATCTTTGCACACTTAACATTTTAGTGCATCATCATGAAGGTTGTTCTTTTGGCAGGAGGTTTTGGTACTCGTATTTCAGAAGAGTCTCAATTTAAACCCAAACCTATGATTGAGATAGGCGGAATGCCTATCTTATGGCATATTATGAAAGAGTATTCTTATTATGGTCATAGAGAGTTTATCATTTGTGCAGGCTATAAACAGGAGTTTATCAAGGAATGGTTTTCAAATTACTTTATTCACAATAGCGATGTGAGTTTTGATTTTCGCAATGGTAAGAACGAAATGACTATTCATGAAAGCCGTCTTGAGCCATGGAAAGTTACGATTGTAGATACTGGTTATAATACTATGACTGGTGGCAGAATAAAACGAATTCAGAAATATGTGGGCTCAGAACCATTCTTTATGACTTATGGTGATGGTGTTTGTGATGTGGATATAAATGATTTATTGGAGTTTCATAAGTCTCATGGAAAAATTGCAACTTTAACTGCTGTAAAGCAAGCCCCTGATAAAGGTGTCCTTGATATTGATGGTGGAGCGGTAAAATCTTTTCGGGAAAAGAGTTTTAAAGATGGTGCACCGATAAATGCAGGGTATATGGTTTTGCAGCCTGAAATATTTGATTATCTGACAGATGATAGTTGTATTTTCGAAAAAGAACCATTACAGAAACTTGTGTGTGATGGTCAGTTAATGTCATATGTTCACGAGGGCTTCTGGCAATGCATGGATAATATTCGTGAAAAAAATATGCTAGAAAAATTGTTGCAGACAAATAAAGCACCTTGGAAGAAATGGGAACGAATTGTTCCATGTTTTTCCGAACCTTTGTATTATTAAGAATTATATGTTCGAAAAATAGAAGCAAGTTATGGCAAATAAAGAAGAACTTAAACAACAAATTTTAGAACTCACTCGCCGATACTACCAAGAAGTGCATGCGCCAAAAAAAGAGTTTGTTCCAGGTAAGTCTTTTGTCAATTATGGCGGACGATATTATGATGCAGAGGAAATGGTGAATCTTGTAGATTCGTCATTGGATTTTTGGCTGACAGCAGGTCCGTGGGCACATAAATTTGAAACTCGTCTTGCAAAATGGCTGGGTGTAAAATATTGTGCCGTTACAAATTCCGGTTCTTCTGCCAACCTGTTGGCTTTTTATACGTTGACTTCTCCCAAACTGGGTGAGCGTGCTATCAGGCGTGGCGATGAGGTTATAACAGTAGCAGCCGGTTTCCCAACTACGGTTAATCCTATTATTCAGTTTGGAGCTGTGCCGGTATTTGTTGATGTGGCATTGCCAGGGTTTGATATAGACGTCGCACAGCTTGAGGATGCGTACTCGCCTAAGGTAAAGGCTGTAATGTTGGCTCATTCGTTGGGTAATCCATTCAATATTAAGGTTGTAAAAGCCTTTTGTGAGAAGCACAATCTGTGGTTGATTGAAGATAATTGTGATGCTTTGGGTTCGGAATACACTATTGACGGGGTAACAAAGAAAACAGGCACCTGGGGACACATAGGAACATCTTCTTTCTACCCTCCACACCACATGACAATGGGTGAAGGAGGTGCTGTGTATACAAACGACCCATTGCTGGACAAAATTACCCGTTCGTTCCGTGACTGGGGACGTGACTGTTGGTGTGTGGGAGGTGTTGATAATACTTGCAAACTGCGTTTCACAGGTCAGTTCGGTGAACTTCCACAGGGTTATGACCATAAGTATGTTTACAGCCATTTTGGATTCAACCTGAAAATTACGGATATGCAGGCAGCTATCGGATGTGCACAACTTGAAAAGTTAGACTCAATCGTTAAGGCTCGCCGCGCAAACTATAAGACATTATATGATGGTTTGAAGGATGTGCCGGGAATAATTTTACCTGTGGCAGAGGAGAATTCTAATCCTTCTTGGTTTGGCTTCCTGATTGCTGTAAAGGAGAATGCCGGATTTACCCGCAACGAATTGTCTGAGTTTCTGGAGTCAAACAAAATACAGACTCGTAACTTGTTTGCAGGAAATCTTATCAAACATCCTGCTTTTGATGAAATGCGTAAGACAGGTGAAGGGTATCGTGTGGTAGGAAAGCTTGATAATACGGACTTTATTATGAATAACGGATTCTGGATTGGTGTCTATCCAGGAATGACAGCAGAACAAAATGCATGGATGATAAAGTGTATCCGTGAGTTTTGTATCTCTCATTCAAAATAATCGGTTTTATAATTAGAGTTATCTTTTAGAAGGTGTCAATGATAGATATATATAACGATTTTTATAAGGGTAAACGTGTTCTTGTAACAGGACATACTGGGTTTAAGGGTTCATGGTTGTCTATTTGGCTGCATGAGTTAGGTGCAGAGGTTATAGGTGTTGCTTTAGACCCTTATAGTGATCGTGACAATTATGTACTATCGGGAATTGGCAAACAAATAAAAGCTGATATACGTGCAGACATCCGCGACGGTGAGAGGATGAAAGAAATTTTCGCAGAATTTCAGCCGGAAATAGTTTTCCATCTTGCAGCTCAACCTTTAGTACGTCTTAGTTACGATATTCCAACTGAAACTTATGAAGTGAACGTAATGGGTACCATAAATATTATGGAAGCAATTCGTTCTACTCCGTCGGTGAAAGTTGGTGTGATGATTACCACCGACAAATGTTATGAGAATAAAGAACAGGTTGATGGGTATGTTGAAACAGACCCATTCGGCGGATACGATCCATATAGTTCTTCCAAAGGTGCATGTGAAATTGCGATTTCATCATGGAGACGTTCTTTTTTCAATCCTGAAGATTATGGAAAGAAACATAATGTATCATTAGCTTCTGTTCGTGCTGGAAATGTTATCGGTGGCGGTGATTGGGCAAAAGACAGAATAATACCTGACTGTATTAGAGCTTTAGAGGCTCATGAAACTATATGTATACGTTCTCCAAAGTCAGTCCGCCCATGGGAGCATGTATTAGAACCATTATCTGGTTATATGCTGTTAGCACAAAAAATGTGGGAAAATCCGACAGCATACTGTGAAGGATGGAACTTTGGCCCAGATGCAGAGTCGGTAAGTACAGTATGGGAAGTTGCTTCTACTCTCATTGAAAATTATGGGTATGGTGACTTGAAAGATTGTTCAGATATTGATGCACCACATGAGGCAAAACTTTTGATGCTTAATATAAACAAAGCTAAGACTTATCTTGGATGGTATCCTCGAATGAATATGCTGCAGTGTATTCACTTGGTTGTAGACTGGTATAAGCGTTATAAAGTCGAGGATGTATACAGTCTCTGCGTCGATGAAATAGAAAAATTCTTGCAATGCGAAGGGAAATAAAAGATATTTGGTTTGCGATTGCCATTATAGCGGTTTCTGTGATATATCAAGTTGCATGTGCAATTCAAGGGCTTGATTTGACAGATGAAGGACATTTGATGATTCTATATCGTTATTTCGGTGAAGACTTGGATTTGAGCAAATGTGCAAGCGGATATCCTTTAACCTGTTATCTTGGATGGGTTCTTCATTCCTTAGTCCCACAAGGTGGAATTTTAGCTATGCGACTATGGGGCATTCTTATCGTTACCATCATTGAAATCATCAGTTATTTATACCTGCGGCATTTTTTTGAATCTAAAAAACTCCTTTTGTTGGGTTTGCTTATCCAAACAGTTTTTGTCGCTGGTGATCCTAAACCTTTTGGATACAACACCCTTTCAGGTTTGTTTGCAATTGTTATTGTTATTTTGCTTAATGAAGGAAGTCGAAATAAGAACTGGCTCTTCTTATTATTGGGTGGTGTTGTGATGGGACTATCTCCATATTTACGTTTGCCTAATGTCGTTTTGGCGGCTTTGGTACTGATTCCCATGCTATACTGTATTGATAGCATACGAGAGTTTAGATTTAAGCATACTGCACCATACGTCATTATAGTAGGAGTCGGTTTTCTTGCTGGCCTGGTGGTGGGATGGAAATGTATGTGTCTGATAGGTGCAGACAAACTCATATATGATTTCTTGTTCTCTGTCTCGGGGCAGCTTGAAGGTGACAGTACGCATAACCTTGTCTCAATGTTGAGCAGATACACGTATAATTATTTTATGGCCATATGCTACTTTGTTTTCTTTGTAGCTACAATTGGGATTTTTAGCATAACATGGGATAAAAATAAATGGTTTACAATATTTATGTGGACTATTGTTGTAGTGTTATTCCATCGTACATTGTATGTGACAAGTCCTATTCTTGGTGACCATTTGCTTTTTGTATATAATGGAATCAGTCTTTTCGCTGCTGTTTACTACATCATACATTATAAAAAGAATAAAAGCGAAGTTGCAATTTCTGCAGCAGGTATATCTGTACTGTTGCCTTTGGGTAGTGATTTGGGATTCATTACCATGTGGGTGGGTACAACCCTCTCTCTTCCTATTGGGTTGTGCGCTATGAAGGAGTGGGTACAAAGTTTGAATACGTCCAGATACTATTCTTGCTCCTTTGTATATCAGGTTAATGACGAACATGGAAGTAGAAAAAAATATATGCGTATTAGGACTCCTAAATTACATATACCTTATCAGATTTTCCTTTTCGTGGTATTCCTTCTGCTTGCAGAGACTGTAGTCAAAATAGATAAACGTGCATATTATGATATAGGGTCTAGGTTTTCTAAGGTTGAACCTATACATAGCGCAATGGCACGAGGTATTTATACGCATAAATATAAAGCGGATATTGTCAATAGTACCCTTAGAGAGATGGCTAAATATGTGTCAGCTGGCGATGTGATATTAGTATACGACTTCAGTCCTATGTTATATTACTTAACAGATACAAAACCATGGGCTGGTGTGGCTTGGCCTTGCGTATATTATGGAATGCCTTATGTACGAAAATTCAATACTGCTTTGCAAGAAGCTGATTCGTTGCCTGTAGTTGTTATGCAGCATTTCTATTCAAGCAATGCATGGACAAAAATAAAGAGTCGCAAGGATAAGGGTAATATCTATATTAAATTTAAGAGTTTGGAAAACAAAGATCAGGCTATTATGAATGAATGTGTATTGCACTTTCTTAAGTACAATAATTACAAAACAGTTTGGAATAACGGGTATTACGAAATCCTTTTACCCAAGAATAAGCATGTAATTAATAGAGAGCCATATAGGGAAATAAGACATCAAGCTAAAACGAATAGTATATGAGATATGTTATAACAGGGGCTACCAGTTTCATAGGTATAGAACTTGTGAAATATCTTTTGGATCGGGGAAATAGCGTTTATGCCGTTTGTAGAAGAGGTTCCACTGCTGTAGAAAAGATGCAATCTTCTGCAATTACAGTGTTCGCTGATATGCATGATTATGCAACTTTATACGAACAGGTTACAAAGGCTGATGTATTTGTTAATCTTGCTTGGGGAGGAACAGGACATGATGGTCGTAATGTTGCAGATATTCAAAAGGAGAATGTTGATAATACTTTACAAGCTATACAATCGGCAAATCGTATGGGGTGTAAGATATTTGTAGAGGCTGGTAGTCAGGCTGAGTATGGGACAATCACTGATGAAATAACAGAGGATACTCAATGTAATCCTTTTTCAGAATACGGTAAAGCCAAACTGGAAGTAAAGAAACGGGCATTTGACTTATGTGAGAAGTTGGGCATGAAATACATTCATCTACGTATATTCAGTGTTTTTGGAGAGAATGACCATCCATGGACTCTGGTGATGAGTAGTATTGATAAAATGTTGAAGGGTGAGACAGTTAATTTATCTCCGTGCACTCAATCGTGGAATTTTATCTATGTAAAGGATGCTGTAAGACAGATTGTTGGCTTATGTGAATATGCCATTAATAGTGATGATTTTAAGCATGAAGTATATAATATAGCCTCCGATGATACACGTGAACTGAGGATTTTTGTTGAGGAATTAAAACAGCTTACAAATTCCGATAGCAAATTGAACTTTGGTGCTATACAGCCTTCAAATATTGTCTCTCTCCGTCCAAACATTACTAAACTTATTTCTGCAACGCACATTGTGACTTTTACACCATTTGTAGATGTAGTAAATTTGATAATAAAAAAAATAAAGAGATAGTGAATCCACTAAGATACATATTACAGCCTTTCTTTCGAATACAGAATAGATTTATTCGTTTTGTTTTAGTAGGATGTCTTAATACGGCATTCGGAGTGGGGGTGTATTGTTTATGTATCTTTATTGGGTTGCCTTATTTCATCGCCACATTGGTTAGTAATGTATTAGGTGTGTTGTGGAATTTTAAGACAACCGGCAAACTTGTTTTTGAGAATGGAGACAACAGCCTCATTTTCCGATTTGTCGCATGTTACGTGCTAGTGTATATCATAAATACTGGAGTAGTAAAAATACTGCTTTTGGCTGGTCTGAATGGATACTGGGCCGGTATTCTTGCGACGCCAGTTGTGGCATTGTGTTCGTATTCATTATTAAAAAATTACGTTTATAAAAAAAATAAACATGAAAAAGATAAGCATCGTAACTCCTTGTTATAACGAGGAAGAAAATGTTGAGGAACTGTATAATCAAGTAAAATCCCAGTTTATGCAGTTGAGTGACAAGTATATGTATGAGCATATTTTCATAGATAATGCTTCTACAGATAATACTGTTGCAGAACTAAAAATGATTGCGGAGAAAGATAAGAATGTGAAGATTATCATGAATGCAATGAATTTTGGTCACATCCGTTCTCCTTACTACGGATTATGTCAAGCTTCAGGAGATGCTGCGATGCTCATGGTTGCAGATTTGCAGGATCCTCCAGAGTTGATACCCGAGTTTCTTAAGCAATGGGAATCAGGACGAAAGGTTGTAATTGGAGTAAAAAACAAGAGTAAAGAAAGTCCTATTATGTATGCTGTTCGCGGAGCATTTTACAAAGTGATAAAAGCTATAAGCGAAACTCGACAGATAGAAAACTTCACCGGCTTTGGGTTGTATGACCAGTCATTTATAAAATTACTTCGTTCCGTGAATGATCCATATCCATATATGCGTGGGCTTGTTGCAGAGTACGGCGGCGATCTTGGTGAGGTATATTATACACAACCAAAACGTTTTGCTGGAAAAACCCATCAGGGTTTTTACTCACTGTATGACATGGCAATGCTAGGCTTTGTTAACCATTCAAAAGTTCCTTTGCGACTTGCTAGTATTCTAGGATTTATTAGTTCAATAGTGAGCCTGCTCGTCGCGGTTGTTTATTTTGTTTATAAACTAATATATTGGGAAGAATTTCAATTAGGGCTTGCGCCAATCATTGTAGGATTCTTCTTCTTCTGTTCCATTCAGTTGTTTTTCCTTGGAATTGTTGGCGAATATGTAGGTAGTATCCTTACTCAAGTACGTCACCGTCCTTTGGTTATTGAAAAGGGAAGAATAAATTTTGAAGAGTGTGAAGATAATAATGCATAAATATTTGTATAAAGATTAATGATTTTATTCGAAAGGCTATGATAAAAGTTAGCGATTTCATTTTCCAGCACCTTGTCAAACAGCATGGAATCCAACATTGTTTTTTAGTGACAGGTGGTGGAGCCATGCACCTAAATGACTCCATAGGCCATACCAAAGGTCTTACATATATATGTAATCACCATGAGCAGGCTTCTGCTATCGCGGCTGAAGGTTATTATCGTACATGTGGACAACTCTGCGTTACTAATGTTACAACTGGTCCTGGTGGAACCAATGCTATAACTGGAGTGCTCGGGCAGTACCTCGACTCCATTCCTGGCATTTACATCTCGGGGCAGATAAAGACATCTACTTACAAGCATACATATCCATATCTGAAACTGCGCCAATTGGGTGACCAGGAAGCAGATATTGTTTCCGTTGTGACCCCAATTACGAAGTATGCAAAAACCGTGTATAATCCTCTTGACATCAAGTATGAACTTGACAAAGCGATTGCAATAGCCCTTGGCGGTCGTCCTGGGCCAGTATGGCTTGATATCCCACTCGATGTTCAAGGAGCGATGGTAGATGAGACTCAGTTCAAAGAATTCGATCCATCTGAGCTTATCGACCCAATTAAACACACTTTTGTAGATGAGCAGATAAGGCAACTGATAGAAAAAATAAAAATTGCAAAGAGTCCTGTTATATATGTTGGTAATGGAGTACGTTTGGCAAAGCGTGATAAAGAGTTCATACGTCTTGCAGAAAAACTCGATATACCAGTCGTAACTGCTATTAGCGGTTCTGACATTATTTGGCATAATCATCCTCTTTGTTTTGGTAAACCAGGTATCTGTGGTGACCGTATTGGAAACATAATGGTGCAGAACTCTGACCTACTTATTGTTATGGGAACACGCCTAAGTATCCGTCAAGTGTCTTATGCTTATGACTTACTTGCCCCTAGGGCATATAAGGTAATGATTGATATAGATTTAGCGGAAATGCAGAAACCAACACTCAGCATTGATATGCCTATTCATGTCAATCTATCTGAGTTCATTGACAAGATGCTGAAGGTGCTTGACGAAGAAGCTGTTATGCCTTCATTCAAACAGTGGCAGAAGTGGGGCAGAAACATAGAAAGCAAGATACCGACTCTATTCGACGATAATCCTGATCAGACAGGCTATACTAATTCGTACAAATTTGCTGATGAATTGTTTAAGCAACTTCATGATGGTGATGTATGTGTAACAGGCAACGGAACAGCCTATACATGTACATATCAAGCAATGAAGGTTAACAAAGGTGTGAGGGTGTTCGCGAATCAGGGATGTGCCGCGATGGGATATGACCTACCTGCAGCTATAGGAGCTGTAACGTCAAACAAAAATGGAAAAACCGTACTTGTTACAGGTGATGGTTCGTTTCAGATGAATATCCAAGAACTGCAGACTCTGGTTACATACAAGATGCCTTTGAAGATTTTTGTACTCGAGAATGAAGGGTATCTTGCAATAAAGACCACTCAAAAGAGCTTTTTCGGAGGACATTTTACAGGAAGTAATCCTGCATCAGGCGTCATATGTCCAAATTTGGAGAAGATAGCATCAGCTTATGGTATACCATACACATCATGTAGTGAAAATGGTCAGAAACTTATCGATGCAATTTCGCAGACCCTAAATTCTGATGGTCCTATGATATGTGAGATTCATATGCATCCAGAGCAAACTTTATTCCCAAAGAGTGCTTCGTTTATGGACAAAAAAACTGGTAAAATGTCTTCCGCTCCGCTCGAAAAGATGGCTCCTTTCATGAATGAGGAGTTGCAGCAACAATGTATATATTCTAGTAGTGAACATTAATCATGTATATTTAATGAATTCGCGTCCATTGATTTCCCTCTGCATCCCAACATATAATCGTAATGAGATATTACGATATGTGTTGCAATGTTTTATTGCTAATAAGGAGTTTGATGATGAAGTCGAATTAGTCATTTCTGACAATTGTTCTACTGACGAAACTCAGCAGACAGGTGAAGAATTTGCACGGAAATATTCTAATATTAAATATTATAGAAATATAAAGAATATACACGATCAAAATTTTGTCTCTGTGTTAGATAGAGGTGAAGGACAGTATTTGAAACTTCTAAACGATTGGAGTTATATAACCGAAGATGGGCTTCGTTTTATGAAACAGTCTTTGAAAGAGAATTTGAGTGAACATCATCTCTTATTTTTCACTAATAATTATATATTCACAGATCGTAAACAGCTAATCAATTATTGCACTTCCATAGATGATTACATGCAAGTGGTATCTACTTATTCTACAAGTAATAATATATTTGGTGTTTGGCGCGACGATTGGCCAAAGATAGTAGATAAGCAACGCTATTCAGAGTTAAAACTCCAACAAGTGGATTGGACCTATCAATTATTAAAGATGTATGATGGCAAGTGCGTAATTTATGATTATAAGATAATGGGAACTGCACCTTTAAAACGTAAAAACTCAGGATATAATTGGTTTAAAGTTCACCTTGATAATTATTATACGATTCTTGAGCCATATATTAAAGAGGGACTGATATCTCCTGAAACTTTATTACAAGATAAACATTATTTATTGCAGCATTTTACTCCAGAGTTACGCAGAACGTTTCATCTTACTAGACGTCATGGTTGGAATTTTGATACGGATGGTACGTGGAAAATACTTATGAAATACTATAAAAACGACCCGTATTTTTATTATTTTATGCTTACTTTACCGTTACAGAAATATATACAGCGCCGCAAACATCGTTGGTAGTTATGTGGTAATAATTCATGATTTTTCTAGAAAAATGATTTGCTTTTATATTTTCCTGATTTTTGTTGACTGTCCTTGCTTCTTAGCCCTAAAAAAAGTTGACTCGGTTAAACATTAAAACTGTTTTTTGTTGACTGTCTTTCCCTGAAAAAAGTTGCCCCATAAGAAGTCACAAACATTTATAAAAGTGATTCAAACTGTTGAATACACTCTTCTGGCATGAATTTATTCTTGTGATATAGTATGTCTTTCTTTATTTCTTCTTGTATCTGGGGATCTTGTGTAATTTTGATTATAGCGTCTGCAAATGCCTGTGCATTATTTGGAGGAACCAAGATGCCTGCATGCCCGTAGTTCAGTATTTCTTTAGGCCCTGTAGGACAATCGGTTGCAACTATGAGTTTGTCAAGTAGTATAGATTCAATTAGTATGGTAGGCAGTCCTTCGAATTTTGCGCTATGAACTATTGCTGTTGCATTTTTTATCCAAGGGTATGGATTGGGAATGAACCCAAGAAAAGTGACTTCTCGATTTATGCTCAGTTCCTGAGCTTTCTGCCTCAATAAATATTCATCTTTTCCTTTTCCTATTATATATAGATGTGGAGTTCCCTCCTTCATCCTATCTTTTAGTATAGCATAGGCTTTAAGGAGTGTAGTAATATCCTTTTGACTTTCTTCCAATCGCTCTACTGCAAGTATGAAGGGGGATTTACCATCACATCCTTCCTGTGCTTTTTGCTTTAGGTTCGCTGGATCAATGAAGTTATATATTCTAGTAAATTTGTTTTTAGCCTCTGGGTATAGTTCTTGTGCTTCATGTAGCATCGCATCTGATATAGTTACGATGTGGTCGTACTTATCAACCTTAGTCTTGAAACGCCGCATACGTCGCTTGTCACGTTTTAGTTCTTTTTTAAAACTGAAATGGAAGAATGCGATTATCTTTGCTGTCCATTCCTTTTTGATATATGAACCAAAACAGCTGTCAAAATCTACGATGACATCATTGGTCTGAGCTAAGAAATTTAGTTTTCTCTTTGTTTGCCATCTTCTTATTGGATTTATAAGAAGTTCATCGAATAATCCTATGATGGCATTTTTATTTCCTCTTATAGCCTTGCGTTTATAAGTTGTCAGGAATGGGTGTTCTATTAAATAAAAAATATCAATTTTATTATTTAGCCTACCCTTGTAAACCTCCAATTCTTCACCCATTTTCAACATAATGGCTAAACTTACTTTGTGTGGAGTAGTCTGAACCAGATTGTTGAGGTACTCAACAAGTACAGTGTCGATTCCTCCGTCGAGGAAACGACTTATCATGAAAAGAATTTTTTTTCTAGGTTGATTGTTCATTTTTATGCTGTGGTTTCAACGTTATATTTCCACCATAAATTATCCAATTCAGGTAATAGCTCTTGAAAGTTTTTGAACTCAAGTTTTATATCCTCTATGTTGTTGTGTTCTAACATCCAATGTAGTTTTGCTTTTCCATACATGCTTGCGACAAGAGTAAAAGAACTGAGTGGACCTATCAGGTAATTACAGTTGGCGAGCAAGCATAAATCTTCCCCTGGGTTTCCATGAGGGAATGTGACTCTTTCTTCACCACCTAATGCAGTAGTGTATTTTTTTTCGTCAACATTTTCATTCCCACATATAAATATAATGTAATCTCTCTCGTCCAATGATTGTATCAGTCTCTTCGCATATCGAATATATTCTTCGTCATTGAAATAAAATTTACCATTACTCCATGCCTTGTAATCCCCTCTGCGTATGTGTATTCCTATTTTTACTGCCTTTGCAGGGGATGTTTTTTTTATATATTCTGAAATATTGTTACGTATGTCTTGATGAAATTCAAATAGATGTCTAATCTCATCCAGATATCTGATAAAAAGGTCGTAATACCTTACACACCATCCTTGTACCATCACATGTTTATGGGCAAGTATGAATTTCTCTTTTTCACTTTTGTCTTCTTTTATGTTATCATAGCTTATGGTAGGAATAAATCCATGCTTTGCTATGAATTTGCCAATTAAGTAATAAAGTATGTTATGGTATTTAGTGTTGCAAATATGGAAATATTGATATTTGTAAGCAAAACGCATAGACATACATTCTCTATGGTTCTCTCTGCACCATGCATACACATTAGCATATTGCAGTATGTTATTACACAATTGACCCTTATCGCGTACGAAAATCATGACTTTAGCTTTAATTCATTCGCAAAAGTACGACTTTTAAAGAGATACAGTTGACTTTATTTAAAAAAATCGTTTCCTTTGCATAATTTTATAATGTAGAAGAATGAAACCAAGAATTATTTTATTACTGAAACTGTTTTTGTTGACAATGTTTTTCTTTGTTATGCAAAAACCATTCTTCGTATTGTACAATATTGCCGACTTCCCTTCTGAATCGAATTTGCTGACCGATATTTTTTCTGTAATGTATCATGGTATATTTTTAGATTCTACTGTGGTGGCTTATACACTTATAGTTCCTAGTTTAATACTTTTAGCTACATGGTGGACGAAGAAAGCATCTGTCATTCGCCTTGTATCTACAGTGTTGCAAGTTTATTATATTGTTCTAAGTATTCTTTTCGGTATTATTTTTGTAGTTGATACGGTACTTTATTCTTTCTGGAATTTCAAACTTGATGCCACAATATTTATATATACTGACAAACCAAGTGATGCTATGGCAAGTGTGTCTGTATTATTTCTTATTGGAGGTATTCTCATCACTATACTAATAGCTTTAATATATAGCATGTGCTATGTAAAGTTGATTCGACGTCATCGTATTTCTGTTGATTCTCATAAAATGTTTTCCTGGCTTGTGATGATTCCTGTGGTTGTGTTGTTGATATTTATGATTAGAGGTGGGGTAGGTAAGGGTACATCCAATGTAACTCGTGCTTACTATTCTGAAAGTAAATTCCTCAATCATTCAGCAGTAAACCCGATATTCAACCTGCTCTATTCTATGATGCATCAACAGGATTTCGCTTCAGAATGTCAGTATTTTGACGAACCAACTAGAGCAAATCTGATACATAACATATACAATACTAAAAGCATAGATACTGACACATTGTTTACTTCTACTCGACCCAATATTGTGCTTGTGATCTGGGAAGGCTGTGGAGCGTCTATGGTTGGAGCTGTAGGTGGCAATTCAGAGGTGACTCCCTGCCTGAATCGTATGGCATCAGAAGGAATACTCTTCTCAAATTGTCAGTCTAATAGTTTTCGTACCGATCGCGGACTTGTATGCATTCTTTCTGGCTGGTTGGGATTTCCAGCCGTTTCACTTATGAAACTTCCTGAAAAATGTGAATCTTTACCTGGACTCGCAAAGTCTTTGCGTGCTTATGGCTATCATACAGATTTCTGGTATGGCGGTGATATCAGTTTTACGAATATGGGTGGATTTATGTTGCAGAATGGATTCCAAAAAATATATAGCGAAAGGGACTTCTCGCGTTCGGAAATTTTTTCTGAATGGGGTGTTGCAGATGGAACTCTATTTGATAAAGTCTTGGATGATATAAGCAAGAGGACTGAACCTTCTCAGCCATATTTTACAGCTATACTTACCCTTACAAGTCATGAACCTTGGTTGACGCCTACTAAGTATCTTAATGCAGAAATCGAGAATAGTTTCGCATATACTGATGCATGCCTCGGCACATTTGTTGAAGGTTTGAAAAAATTACCTCAGTGGGAAAATACTCTCGTCATTGTTTTGCCAGATCATGGAGTTGTATCGCGTGAAGGTCAGGGACATACCAGTCCCGATGTAGTTCATGTACCTATTGTTATGTATGGTGGTGCGATAAAAGAACCTCGTAAGATAGATGTACTGATGAATCAGTCAGACTTACCCGCAACTCTGTTGGGACAACTCCGTATTCCTCACGATGACTTTATTTTCAGCCGTGATATCTTAAGCAGGTCGTACGTTTATCCTACTGCAATTCATTGTTCACACGATGAATTTGCATTCTACGATTCCACAGGTGTATCGGTATATGAATTTGCTACGGATAAAATAATGGGTGATTCAAGTAAAGAGTGTAGTATTGCCCGCGCAGATAAAGGAAAAGCTATTCTGCAGACTTTATTCCAGGATGCTGCTTCTAGATAGTTTTTCTTCAAAGTATTTGGCAAGCATAATAAATTGGTAGTATCCTTCTAAGCAGGCTTTGATGAATCCTGGTATGCCGTCCCTAATACCTCCTTTGAGAATATAAGCCTTGAAAAAACGATGAAATGGGCGATATATTAGTGCATGGCATCCATATTTCTTGTCTCTTTTCCTTTCTAGTTCATTATCTGTATAGATATTTGTTTTGGAGATTCTTTCTGCTATAGTGTCGTTTGCTAAATGAACAAATGCTAAATCTTTTCTTTTGCTAGGTATATAATCTACTTTTCCTGCCACTTCTGGTTGTATGTGAATTATTGGTGCCCATTTTGTTATAGATTTTCTGAAAAAGCGAAGAATGTAGTCAGGATAATGGCAATGCATGAAACGCCCCATAAAGTAATTTTTACGTGGAATAAATAAGCCGTCAGAACAATTAGGTTTTTTAATATGTTCATATAGATATTCACGTAAAGTGTTAGGTACTATTTCATCGGCATCTATTACGAGTACCCATTCGTGTTTTGTGTTG